>MDSV01136160.1_pt1 | contig 51035 bp, 36 predicted proteins | sample 810851 | NCBI WGS metagenome assembly MDSV01 (sample SAMN05326640, study PRJNA326480) | marine metagenome | isolation source: seawater | place: Atlantic Ocean: North East | collected 2012
ACCGCCAAGGAAACACGCACATTCTTTGCTGCGTAACCAAGGAAGCACGCTTGCCTGGCTGGTTCCCACGTGATGCATCCAAGGGATGGGTGCATGCTGAATATTCATTATTGCCTGGCTCTACTGACTCTCGATTTAGGAGAGAACGCAGAGGAGCAAAGGGCCGCACTCAAGAAATCGAGAGATTAGTCGCTCGTTCATTGAGAGGAGCAATAGATCTAGAGGCTCTTGGGCCAATTGCTCTAACGGTTGACTGTGATGTTCTCAACGCAGATGGAGGCACTCGATGTGCATCTATTACTGCTGCAAATATCGCACTTAGATTGGCAGTTCGCAGACTAATCGCAAGTGGAGACTGCCTTCCTGTAGATTTGCGGCCTAGTCGCGAAGATAGAGAAAACGGATGGACTGCACCGGAATTAACACCAACTGAAGCCAAAAATCATGAGAACAAAGTAATCCCTCATGACCTATCAGCAATCTCAGTAGGCCTTATTGGTGAAGATGTTTATCTTGACTTGGATTATATCTTAGATTCCAATGCAGATGTTGACATGAATGTTGTTGGAACATCTGACGGAAAGTTCGTTGAAGTTCAAGGAACTGGCGAGGAATCAACCTTTTCCTATGATGAATTGCAGGCTCTTCTTGATATGGCAAGAAATGGGCTTGCACAACTTGCTGAAGTACAGGTTGTTGTCTTAGAGGACATTCGATAATCGCCGTAAGGCTTGAAATACAGATGTTAGTGGCAAGCATATCCCGGGTTAGTAGCTTAGTTGGGAGAGCGCGGCACTGAAGATGCCGAGGTCGCTGGTTCAAGTCCGGCCTAACCCACCATTACCACAATACAGTTTGTGTTTTTACGCAATTGTAATAAATCCTATCGACTAATTTATTAGTTCGCTTTATACACTAATCCATCTGCAATTTATTTGGAGGCAATCATATGAGTGACGCACCCAGCGATGATAAGAGAATACCAGTAACTGTTCTAACCGGATTTTTGGGGTCTGGTAAAACAACGCTCCTGAATCATATCCTTTCAAGCATGGACCACAAAATGAAATTCGCCGTTATTGAAAACGAATTCGGCGATGTTGGAATCGATGAAAATATCCTTGTAGAAAGTTCAGAAGAAACCATCATTGAAGTCATGAACGGTTGCATTTGTTGCACGGTAAGAGGAGATTTAACAGAAGCATTGGATAATATGTATGACAGAATCAAGGATTTCGACGGCGTGTTAATTGAAACAACTGGCCTAGCAGACCCTGCTCCTGTCGCTCAAACTTTCTTTGTCGACGACAAAGTCGTAGAGCGATACAAGTTAGATGGAATAATCACCGTTGTAGACGCCAAACACATCATTCAACATCTAGATGAAGAAAAGCCAGAAGATGTTGAAAATGAATCTGTAGAACAAATTGCTTTCGCTGACAGAATTATGCTGAATAAAATTGACCTGGCTGATGAAGAACAACTACAACTTGTCGAGTCTAGAATTAAATCAATCAACAATTTTGCACCAATATTCAGAACGCAGAATAGTTTGATTGAACCAAAGGAACTGATAAACATCGGTTCATTCGATTTAGAAAGAACATTGGAAATGGATCCCGAGTTCTTGGATACTGATGCTGAGCATGAGCACGACCAGAGAGTAACATCTACAAGTGCAAGATTTGAAGGTGAACTAAACGTCAACAAACTCGAGAGATGGATTGGTACTTTGATGAGGGATAAAGGAGAAGACCTATTCAGATACAAGGGAGTTCTATCCGTTAAAGGAATGGATGAAAAATTCATATTCCAAGGAGTCCACATGCTGTTTAGTGGTGATTTCAGTGAAGAAATCGGTTTGTGGAAGGAAAACGAAACTCGAGAATGCCGATTTGTGTTCATTGGACGAAATCTAGACCACAAAGCGCTGCAAGATGGTCTCATGGATTGCATCGCTGAAGATTTAAGATTCAAAGTAGGTGACAAAGTTTACGCGAATATTGGTGAATTCACAGAAGGTAGAATCCTGAAATGTTGGGACCAAGGAAACCCATATCGAGTTGAAATCCAAAACGATGAAAAATCCAACGTTTGGGTACCAATAGACAGTGACCAGTTTGTCCGAAGTAGTATCTGATTGGAAAATAGTTCTCAGAGGTGAAAAAATGGCACCTAGGTTTACCTTTTGTGATGGTTGCTGCTGCGGAAGGGTCGAAAAGGGGAACCATGAAACTCCTGTTGAATACCTAAGAGAGGCTTGGAAAAAACATGAACTAAAGGACCATGTCAAACTAACCATCTCAGGATGTTTAGGTCCGTGTAAGATGAATAATGTTTCACTAATTACCACAGGTGCTGAAAGGATATGGCTAGGGAAAATAAACGATATTGGGTACTATGAATCCATCGTCGAATTGGCAATTGAAATTGCTAATGGCACAGACCAAATCACACTCCCGGAAAACTTGGCAAAACTTCGTTTCGACCCAAGTGCATAAATGACCAATTTATCGGTAGAATTGAACTAATCCTGCATAGTATTCATTTGCTGCTGCCCCGTAGGGGCAAACATGGGGTCCGAAGATATCGAGAGTGATATTGAAACCACCCCTGTGGAAACTGGAGATACGAAGCCAATTGACAAAGTTTCCAAAGAATTAGCAGCGATTAGAAAAAGAAGGAATACCGACTCAAAGAATCGATTCCCTTCAGCCATCGAAGATTGGACACTACTTGCTGGATTGGGCTACGGCGCACTATACGCTCTACTTCTATTCGGTATGTCTGGTGGTGTTTTTGGGGAATCTACAGCCTTAGACCACTGGGCAAGCGATACTTTTCTGGATAGCGGAGAACAATGCGAAGAGGTTCTAGACACTCCGTGGATTCACGCATATCCGGACAATGATGTTGAGGAAATGAAAGTTTCAGGGCGAAATTTAGCCGATGGCATTCCTGTACTAAATTGGTCAGTAACTGCAACTGATGGAGGAGAGACTCCTGAAACTTGGCAAGGTGAAATTGAAAAAAAATCGGTTCGAATCAAATTTGCTGACTGGGATACAGGAACATATGAGATAGTAATTACAATCGATGTATATGAAATTGGAACGAATATGAGTTCCAAGACCGAAGCTGATAGAGTAAACGGAACCGAAAGGATTGATAAGACCCTTGAATTTGATATTGAAAGCTCGGAAAATGCGTTATCATTCTTGCCGTTCGTAGATTCTGAAGTAAAGCGTGAAGCAACAATCCTAGAGGATGGCCCACGTTCGTGCTGGTCTGTTACCGACCTCGGCAACTGGGGATTCGTATTGATGGGAGCTGAATTGGGCGGAGGTCGTGAAACGGCTATGCTTACCGGTGGTGCTGCAGGAATTCCAGCATGGTGGATGGCTTTCGTATCTCTGTCCCTTTCCGTGATTTCATTATTCTTAGCATATCCAGTGATGTACAAACTATACCACCAGGATACAGATGACATGCTATCAAGAACCCACATTCGAAAGGTAGTAGTTGATGTATTAAGAAACGCAGAAACAAGGTTGCAGATCAATATTGATTGGGATTTATACAAAATCGAAGTTAGAGATTTGTCAATAGACATTATGGTCCCATATTCAAACACTGAGGGGACATTTTCTGATAGTGCAGATGTAAGATCTGAGATACTAAAGGAAGTGCTGGAGGAATTTGCATTATTCCGTGTTTTCAAGCCTGTTCAACTAACTGTTAGGTCGATTGGAGACAATCAGGCTATAGATTTCGAAACAGGTGTTGGCGTTGGCAGTGGAATGATAGAGGAAGAAGATGTAGAAGACCAAGATTACACTACATTCTTCAGAGACTTGCACATGCTCTCTAAGGTGGAAGATGACGTTAGAGAGTCGGTAAAGGGCTTCTTCCGTTCCACTAATGACTTGATTCTACAAATGGCTACCGTAACGAGTGAAGACTCCATTATTTTCGTAAGGGTTGCTTACAAACCAAATCAAAGATTCGCATTCTTCAGATTCAAGAATTCTAATTCTGATATTGAGAAGGAACTTAGAAAATATATCTCAAGAGAAAATCCCGAACTCGTAGGTTCTCAAGAACTAATAGTAAAAGGCAGAAATTTAGTTTCAACTCTTGCAGATAGGTCGGGAGCAGGCAGAGTTGAAACATTAACCAGCAAAGATAGCAAAGATGCCAGAGTTGCGGCTGTTGCAAAGCAAGATGGTCTAGGTGGCAGAGTTTTGCAAACCAAACTATTTGGTGACATACTTTCAACTGTTGAATATACTGCCAACGAAAAGCGTGAGATGATTAACAAGTGGGGATTCTGGGGATTGATCGTGTTTGTATGGATTCCATTTATGGCCTCTGGTGTCCTTGTTGGAGCAATGCTTGGCCTCTTGTCTAGAATGAAATTCATGCGTGTTCTTTGGGCTACGTTTGCTGGAGGTGCTGCTGCATCACTAACTTGGGCATACACCGCTGAGGGAATAATTACTGTAATGCACAAGTACAAACTTGAAGCTGCAATTCCAATTGCAATAGTTGCATTCATTGGTATGGCATTTTTGCATATGCGTTCCACAAAGATTCGAAGGCAAGCGGAATTATTCGAAGATACTCTTCTAGATTCATTCCATGCTGACATCCGTGACAAATATGGAAGCGAGTGAGTTGGTCACATGGTCGGCGACCCTGCGAAGTTTGGCATACTCACAGTTTCAGATAGAGCACATTCTGGAGAATATGAGGATGAAGGTGGACCAGCTATACTCGGATTTTTCGAAGAGGCTATCGCATCTGAATGGAGCCATCACTACGCCATAGTTCCCGATGATATTGGCGCTATACGCGATGCAATCACGGAAATGACTGACAAACTATGCTGTGATGTTGTTGTAACAACCGGAGGCACTGGACCTGCTGAAAGAGATGTTACCCCAGAGGCTACACTGGATGTATGTGAAAGAATCCTACCGGGATTTGGTGAACAAATGAGAGCGATTTCTCTTAATTTCACTCCAACAGCGATACTCTCTCGTCAAGTGGGAGGGACTAGAGGAAAAAGTTTGATTTTTAATTTGCCTGGCCGGCCTAAAGCAATAAGAGAAACTATAGACGAAATTTGGAAAGCAGTACCATATTGCGTCGACCTGTTGGGTGGCCCATACATAGACATGAATGACAATGTATGCAATGCTTTCAGACCAAAGAGCGCAAGAAGAAGGTGAAAATATGAGTGGAAGTATATTGATTACAGGAGCAAACATGGTTCTACCTTCTGGAATCCAGATTGGAGATTTGAGAATAATAAACGGCGTTATCTCTGAAATTTCTACTACAGAGAAACTAGAGGCAAATGATGGTGAGCATGTTTACGATGCAAATGGCTTGCACCTACTACCAGGAATTATTGACCCGCAAGTCCATTTTAGAGATCCGGGACAACCTGAAAAAGAGGATCTTTGCACAGGTTCTAGGGCAGCTGCTAGTGGTGGAGTAACATCATTCCTAGATATGCCAAATAACGTTCCTAGCCAAACTACATTGCAATCAATGTATGATAAATTGGATACTGCATCCAAAAAGTGCATTACAAATTATGGGTTCTTTATTGGCGCAACGGAATCAAATGTTGAAGAATTAAAGAAAGCAGTAGGTACACCAGGAGCACCGATAGCAATTCCCGGTATTTGCGGAATCAAAATTTTCATGGGCTCATCTACCGGAGACTTGTTGGTCAACGAATCAAATGCTTTGAAGACAATTTTCGATAATACTGCTGGGCTAATCGCAGTTCACGCTGAAGATGAAACAAGAATGATTGAAAGAGCCAAGATGATCGAAGGTCGCACAGACATGGCAGCACATGCAGAGTGGAGAGATGATGAAACCGCTTTAATCGCAACTAAACGAGCTGTAAAACTCGCTCAGGACAGTGGACACAGACTCCATGTTTTGCACCTAACATCCGGTATTGAAGCGGATTACCTCTCAAGTCTAACCTCATTAAATGGAAAAGAGGGAGAAGCACATATCACGACTGAAGTGCTTCCACAGCACTTAACATTCGATGAAACCGATGTAGAAAAACTGGGCACTAGGTTGAAAATGAATCCACCTATTCGGTATCAAAAAGATAAGGAAACGCTATGGAAGCGACTGTTAGACGGAACAATTGCCTGTATTGCTACAGACCACGCCCCCCATACAATGGAAAACAAATTGCAAGGTTTCCCTAAGGCTCACAGCGGAATGCCGGGGGTTGAAACATCTCTACCTGCTATGCTAACACATGTTTCAAATGGAAACTGCACTCTAGAGCAGGTGGTAAAATGGATGTCAACAGATGTTGCAGAATGTTATCAGATGATTGGAAAGGGTAAGTTAGAGAAAGGCTATGATGGTGACATTGTATTGGTAGACCTGAACAAGGAAATTTTAGTTGAAGATGAAAATACTTGGACCACTGTAAAATGGAGTCCATTTGTTGGTAGAACTCTTGTTGGTTGGCCTGTTTTGACTGTGGTAGATGGTATACCAGTTTTCGAAAGAAATGATGAAACAGGACCTAAAGGAAAGTGTCTAGTAGAGGCAGGGGATGTTGGAAAAGCCTTGGTCATGCTTCCTTGGGACTAAATTATTATTTTACAATGATAAATAGCATACTAATTTATTTACTAAATTAATTAATATCACTTCAGTGAAAACAATGAGTAGCCTAGAAGAAAAACTCGGACCTGGACACCAACAAATTGTGATTGGATTGCTAATTTTCGCAGCAGGAGCCCTTTGGGGAGTAATGCTAGCGAATGGTGATGAAATCAATCTGAAAGACCTGTTTATATCTGCAGTAATCATGTTATCTGGAGCAATGATTACCATGTTGGGAATCTCTTTTGGAACCGATCATGAAGATGACAGAACAAATGACCTCCAAGATGCGATCATGGAACTTACCGGCATGCTAAATACTCTTCAAGCGAAGGTTACTGGTGACGGAAAAAAGGATGAAGAAGAGTAATTACAAGTTGTATAACTTCGAATATTTGTCTTCAACGTAAGATAGGAACGGTTCTGGACTCGGTGGTGAGCCGGTTGCAGACTCGATCAACTCTGCAGGTGTCATCACAGACCCCTTTTGGTGAACCTTATCACGCAACCAATCCAACATACTCGACCAATCTCCTGACTTGATTATATCATCAATATCTCCCAGTTCTTCAGACATTGTTTGCAATAACTGTGCTGCATACAAGTTACCAAGAGTATATGTTGGGAAGTAACCAAATGCGCCCATCGACCAATGAATATCCTGTAAGCATCCTAAAGAGTCCCTAGGAACATCAATCCCAAACCAATCTTTCATCATCATATTCCAAGTAGAAGGGATGTCTTCAACTTTCAATCCACCATTGAAAATCATCTTCTCTATTTCGTATCTAATCATAATATGTAGATTGTATGTAACTTCATCAGCCTCCACTCTAATGAAATCAGGTTTGACCTCGTTAGCAACTAAATCTAGAGTTTCATTACTCCAATCTGGGCATTCAGGGAATTGCTCTCTAAACCAAGGCATAGCAACGTGCCAAAACGCTGCTGTTCTTCCGATTTGGTTCTCCCAGAACCTCGACTGTGATTCATGCACGCCAAGTGAAACCGCTGCACCTACTGGAGAGAAACTATGTTCTCTTGGAAGACCTTGTTCGTATACGCCGTGCCCTGATTCATGCATTACAGCGTAAAGGCAAGAGAAAGGATCTTTCTCATCAAACCTAGTTGTAAATCGTGTGTCATCAGGCCAAAGACCTGCACAGAATGGGTGTGTTGACCTATCCATTCTTCCGCCTTCGAAATCGAATCCCATAGCGCGGCTCACCTTGTTACAGAATTTTTCTTGAGCATCTGCAGGGAATGTCATATTTGTTGGTAACCTCGGAATTTCAGTCCCGGATTCCATTATTCTTGTGAGTAGTGGAACAAGTCTTTCTTTCAAACCAGAGAATAATGGATCGTAGTCCATAACAGTCATTCCTACCTCGTATTCGTCGAGTAGGACGTCATATGGAGTCTGTTCACAACCTAAATATTCGATTTTTTTGTGTGTTAAATCAATCAATTTTTGTAAGTGGGATGCAAATTGGGAAAAATCGCTCTCGCTTCTGGCTTTCTGCCATGCAAGAAGTGCTTCGCTCCTCACTCTAGTGAATTCTGAAACAAATTCTGTTGGTAGTTTTACCGCCTCATCATATTTTCTTCTCATCTCTTTGAGATTCGCGGCGAAATAGTCATCATGCTGTGATTGCTCTAACTCTTCGATTAAAGAACCCATTTTTTCTTCAATCAACCTACTATGGCGCTGACTAGCAAGCCATGCTAAAATTTCGCCTCGAGATTTTGCCCCTTTTGCAGGCATTATGGTTTCTTGGTCCCATCCTAAATGGCCCTGTATAGCTTCAAATCTATACAAATCATTGACTCTGGTGATGAACTCTTCCTTTGCTCCCATGTTTGTTCCGAGAAGGGGTTTTCTCTTCAAGATTTCATGTGGTGACGGGCACACCTTGAAGGCATGAACATACTAGCGCTCGACATGGCCTCTCCATTCCGCCGCAAAGCAAAGGAGAAGGATATCAAGGTCGATACAGACGACCTCGAATTGGAAGAAGTCGTAGAATCCGAGGAGCCACTAGAAGAAAATGTGGCAGAAACCTTGGAAAGTTTAGACTTAGAAGAGGCTCTATTTGAATCGGCAAAAAGAGTCACACATACCTGTATGGACATTAGGAGAGGAGAAAACGTTCTGATTGTATGTGACCCAACCACTGGTGAAATCGGGCAAGCGATTCATCGCTCTGCAACAGAACGTTCTGACAGAGTCCTTCTTATCGTTATGCCAAAGGGTAGACATCATGGTGAAGAGCCTCCGGCACCTGTTGCAAACTTAATGAAACAACAACAAATTGTAATCGCACCAACAAGATACTCTCTGACCCATACAAGGGCGATTAGAGTAGCGTTGAAAGATGGTGCAAGAGTTGCTACAATGCCAGGAATGACTGAAGAAATGTTCGTTAGTGGTGGAATGACTGCTGACTTTAATCAAATCAAGAAAAGTTTGTCAGATTTCTCTAGCAGATTAAGGAGGAAGAAATTGGTCCATGTTAAGGATTCAAAAGGAACTGACGTTGAGTTTGAAGTTTCTTGGAAGGATTGGAATCTTGATGATAATGGTATTTGTAACAGGCCTAGGATGATTACAAATTTGCCCGCAGGGAAAGCATTTGTCCTACCCCGTGAAGGAACCATGAATGGGACGATTGTAATCGATGGAACATGGGAATCTACTCTACTTGATGAACCTCTTGAATTGACGATAGAGAATGGAATTGTAGTGGACATCAAAGGAGATTCCACAGCCGCACAAATTCGTCAACAGTTTGGGGAGGCTGCATCTAAGCTTAGGTCTAAAGATCGTGAATTGGTTTGGACTGTTGCAGAATTTGGTTTTGGAATGAACCCTAATGCACAGATTACTGGTCACGTTTTGGAAGATGAAAAACAACTCGGAACCTGCTATTTTTCTATCGGCGATAATACCAGTCTAGGAGGAAATGCATCTGTTGGTATTCATATTCCCGGTGTAATCACCAAACCATCGGTTTGGCTGGACGGTTCACAAATAATCGACAGTGGTAAGTTCATCGATTAATCATCGGTTTTGTATTCCACAAACAGGACAGAAGCGCCAATTTGGATCTACACCAATCCTACAACCTCTGCAGTGAATTCCTGAACGGATTGTTGGCTGCATTGGTTGAACTGGCTGCCCCCAACCCTGCTGCTGCTGTTGCTGTTGTTGCTGTTGTTGAGCAAGCCATGCCTGTTGTTGCTGTTGTTGAGCAAGCCATGCCTGTTGCTGTTGTTGGGCAAGCCATGACTGTTGCTGTTGTTGCTGATTTATCGGCGGGTTTTGTTGTTGATTAGCACCTACATTTTGCATCTGCTCTGGAGATTTGATCCCCGCTCTTACCGGCTTGACCGGTTTAGGCAGAGCCATTCTTTCAGCAACTGCTGGTTGTGATTTTAATTCCTCTAAAGTTACTTCGCCATCCCCGTCAAGGTCTGCTTCTGCGTGTATTTTTTCAGCAGCTTCGAGGTCCATTCCGGTTGCCTCTGCGATTTCTTCTACCGATAATCCACCGCTATTGTCGGTATCTGCTGCAACAAATGCATCCTCTAAAGTTGGCTCTGGTTCAGGCTCAGATTCTGTTTCAGGCTCAGATTCTGTTTCAGGCTCAGGTTCCGGTTCAGGCTCAGGTTCCGGTTCAGGCTCAGGTTCCGGCTCAGGTTCCGGTTCCGGTTCGGGCTCTGACTCTAGTTCGGGAGCCATTACTGAAAAGGCACCTGCGAAGGCATCGTCTGTTTTTTCCGACTCTTTTCTCTCATCCACTTCAATTACAGGTTCATCGATCTTTGGAAGGGGCACTGGTTCTGTTGAAGGTAGTGGCACAGATTTTTCCACTTCCTTTACCTCTGGTTCAGGAATTGGAACAGGTTCTTCTTCGATTATATCTGGTTCCACAACTTTAGTTGGTTCTGATAGAGTTTCTACAACTGCTGGAGCGACATACGCAGTTTCTATTTCCTTAGCGCCTGCACTGCCACTGGCAAGACTGGCTACTGGAGTTACATGGCCTGCAACATCGAAACAATCTTTGATTTCCGAGGCTAATGACAGTAGAGCATCTTTGTTTGCGGCTGGATTAGAAAGAAGTGATTCAACACCATTGAGATACTTAGTTGGCTCGCCATCGCCACCGGTTTGTTGGGCTATTGCAAATAATTTCAGAAGGCGCATTGGATCAGCGATTTCTTGGAGCTGTTCTGATTCTGAACTTGAGAATTGACCTTCACTTATCGCCAATGCAAGTTGTTCAGGTAGAGACATTACACCTAGATGTCCTGCAACTAGGAAGTAAATTTCACCACCTTCACAATTCAATCTCTCACTTGCTTCTTCGAAATCGAAATCCCCCGGCTTCAAAACGAGGTCAGAGAGTAAGGCAAAGAATTTCTCAAATGCAGCCTCTCTTGGCATTTCCATCATTTGATGAAGAGCATCTGAGGATTCGAAGACACCAAAATAAGCCGCAGCATCGTCGACTTCAATACCTTCTGGCATTGATACATCGGCTACGTCGTCACTCAATTTCTAACCCCCGTATTTTCCCCGAATAAACTACCCTTCTTGAGTCTGATGCCTCACCTTTACTACTTAGAGAGGTCGATTATAGCCCTAGATTGCGGAGCTGACCAACCGGTTGTTTGTAACTGCATGAGAATTGAACGTTCTGCTTGCCCTTGCTTTAGCGCTGACTTAGTCCAGTCTATTGCTGCTGCTCGGTCAGACAGTTCATCTTTGGCGAATAAATCCGGATCTATGTGGGCCTTAGTTTTGCGAGCTCTACCGTCACCACTCACTGGTTTCCGCTTTGCAACTTTCTTGCCTGCAGTTGCTGAACTTAGAGCGGCTCCTCCTCTCTGTGGGCCCCTTGGGTCGGGCCCTCTAGCAGGTCCCGCGCGGGATGGGCCTCTAGTTGGCCCTCCCGGAGGCCCCCTAGTAGGGCCGGAAGTTGGACCTCGTTGTGGCGAAGCACCTGGAGGGCCTCTGCTAGGAGCGCCCCCTTGTGGACCTGCACTTGGTGGTCCTCGTTGGGGCCCTCGCTGTGGCCCAGAGGTTGGCCCTCTTCTAGAGCCGCCTCTATTTCCAAGTATACTAGACATGAAATCATCCTCTTCATCGTCGTCGTCATCGAACCAATCACCATCCTCGTCGTCATCATCGAAATCATTACCACGCCTCCTGGAGATTATTATGAATAGCAAACCTAGGAATAGTAACCCACCACCGCCTGTTACAGCATAGAAAGTCATTGGTTCCATTCCAAGGATTGTATCCTCATTGTCTGTTGGTTCAGTTTTTGATTCAATCTTACATCCACTAGGGTAAATATCGGCTCCTTCAGGAGTATTTGGACAAGCATCATCCTCATCGTTTATTCCATCATTATCGCTGTCTAATTGATATAGAGCGCAGCCGAAATTAACCTCTGCTTGTGAGCGATAGACTTCGTTTTGCCAATAAGTATCGAGACACAAATCAGCTTCAGTTCCGCTTTGATTATCTCCCCAGCCATCTTTGTCAGCATCGTCCCATTGCGTAGGATTATCTGGGACTGCGTCATCACCCAAATCATCATGGTAACCGTCCCCATCTGTATCTAAGCAACCAAACCTATTTTTCTGGTTAGATGTACCAAAGATTTCAGGACAGAAATCCGGTTCATTTCCTAAGTTGTTATCGCCATAGCCATCTCCGTCGATATCTTGCCATTGAGTAGCATCATATGGGAATGCATCTCCAACGTGAGTATCATTCTCTGGGAAGTAAGTGTAATTCCCTTTGTAACCATCACCATCTACATCTTCGTCTTTTTTGGATTCATCTATGCAGCCGTTTGCTAGTACTATTACTGGAGGGAATGTACCTGGGCACTCGTCTATGTCATCAGTAACTTCGTCATTATCTGAATCTAATTGATACAAAGCACATCCAGAGTTGTTTTGTGCCTGTTCTATGAATACGGCGTTTGAGCCTGTATTAGGACAGTTGTCATCCGGGTCATTGATTCCATCCCCGTCGGCGTCCTGTTCTTTTTGTGCATTTGAGCACCCCTCATCATCAACTGCTGTATTAACTGGAGTTCCTGGGCACTTATCATTAGCGTTGAAAACATTGTCTAGGTCATCATCGATTTGGTATTCTGAACAACCGATCTCATTTACATCATTTCCAAACACTGTATCAGGACAATCATCCTCAAAGTCAGGAACGCCGTCTTGGTCTTGGTCAGGGTCATCGGTTTCTAAGGGGCATCCTACGCCAAGATCCCCGTTCGGCTTAGTTCCATTAATGATTCCCGGAGTGAATGGGCACGCATCAGGATCATTTCCTTGCTGATTATCACCCCAGCCATCACCATCACTGTCTGCGAATTGAGTTGGGTCTGCCGGGAATGCATCGGCGGAATCTTCCCTACCGTCACCATCTGTGTCCTGACAACCATAGTATGCCACAGCAACATAACTACCGTCTAAAAGCGTTAATGTTGAAGTCGAGTTACCCCAAACTTCTGGGCAATTGTCCAAGAAGATATTTATTTTTAAACTCGGATTTCTGTAATTATAGGAGTCATTAGATGGGTCTCTCTGTTGTGCACTACAGCCTTCACCATCTGAATCCGTTGTAGTGTTTTCGCACCAATCATCTTTGTTCAGAACATCGTCCCCATCATCATCCATGTAAGCATATGAGGTCCAATTATTGGGGTATGAATCACCGTCTGTATCATTGGCTGCCCATATGTTCAAAGGGAATTTATCTGGTAGTGTTGCGCCTTCTGAGGAGTTATCTCCATAACCGTCACCATCAGTATCTGCCCACTGAGTCGGGTCTTGTGGCCACATGTCCGCTCCATGTGTGATGTTCCATTCTCTGAAAGTTCCGAAATCGGACGGGTCTGAGGAACCATCGCCATCAGAATCAACACAACCCAGCCTGTCTCTCCAAGAATAACCTTGAATCCAAGGACATTTGTCTCCAAATTCTATGTCAGACTCATTATCTCCATATCCATCGTTATCTTCATCTTCCCACTGCATTGGATTGTATGGGAAGACATCTGGAATAATCGAAAGTCCTGAGCTCTCAGAATTTGTTTCACAACAATCAGGTCCGTGATTATCACCGATACGGTCTCCATCAGAATCGATTGCTTGTTTCCAGTTTGTTGGGAATAAATCGCCAAGATAGGTTGCATCTCCATCAGCCCAGCCATCTTGATCGATGTCAGAACATCCCTTTCTTCCCCACCACGAGGTCCCATCATCATCGTTACAATCATCGTTTATGTCAGACCAACCATCACCATCATAGTCATCACAGCCAAACCTATCGATAGTTGAATCACCAGTCTCTGAGGGACAATCATCTGGCTGCTCTCCCCTTGGGTTATCACCATAGCCATCAGAATCAGAATCATGCCACTGATTACCAGTATTAGGCAAAGCATCATGCGAATCTGGGATTAAGTCTCTATCCAAATCACTGACAATTCTAATCGCACCAAAGTCATTGGTTGAAGACTGAGAGTATGCAATCACTATGTCGCCATCCACTGAATCTATGCCTACCATATGTTCAGAAATAACGGATACGAATTTTGTTGATGTTGCGATTGTGGAGTCAGAGAATGCGCCAGTTGTCCAAACAAGATTGTTTGAGCCCATGCTTGAATCTGTGGATGTAACATGCCACCTATCTCCATTTACTACAAAGTCGTGTGGAGTCTCAGAATCTGGCACGTCAATGGAATGGAAACTCCAGTTTCCATCATTCGCCCTGTGCAGAATCCCTTGGTCAGAATTATTGAAATCAAATAGTAGAGATCCACTCTTCATCACCAAAGTAATGTCACCTTGATTGCTATTGTGCGCCCATCTCTGGTGAGCACTGGTCCAATTTCCACCAGTAAGGTTTCGCTCATGCACAGTCAAATATCCGCCATCAACAACAGAAAGTACTAACTTATCTGAAACTAATTCTAACTCAAATAGTGCACTTGCATTGGATGGAATAATATCAGAAACCGTGTAATTAGTTCCGTTATACTCAACCAATTGAAGATAAGTAGAATTATTGGATAATGCAATTTGAGCGAATACCAAATCATCGCCGTGTGTCCATATCGAATCAAAATCAACACCAACGGTAGTATTCAAAATCGATGCCTCGCTCCAAGTGCCATCTAAGGTAGACAATCTAACCATATTATCGTCATCATCAACATAAACCAAGCGTGTTTTGTCATTTGAATCTACATGCGCTTGTATTGGATAGAGAACATCGATGGCAGAGCGAACCAGTGTGGTAGAATAGCCATTTTCAGATTCTTCAGTATAGAATATTGATGAATAGCTAGGGGAGGTGTGACCAATTCTTTGAAGCCCTTCAGAATCCTTTGAAAGACCCATTTCTTTTCCTAGACCTGTTCCTGTATCCAAACTGTAATCCAAACCCGTGTTACCTTCGACAGTCAATTTGAGCAAGGTAGGATTACTAGATATGTATTTAGAAGCAAGAATTGTTGGTTTACCTGCGTTGCTGATTCCCAATGCTGCGGATTCGACATTAGTCAAATGTCGGTAATCCCAACGACCTGCAGATGAAATTCCATCAGGAGTATTTTCTAGCATCAGCAAACTCGAATCGGAAAGTTCAACCATGATTAAAGGACTACCACGAAGTGGGGTAAGCAAATCTATTCCGTCCACTTCACTTGAAAAGTCAAAGCTGATATCTTCCCAATCTCTCTCTGACAAAACGGTAAGTACAGGTGCGAAAACATCACCCTGGCTCAAGTCTCGGGAAGAATACAGAATTTCATCTAGGCCATCGCCATTGAAGTCCATTCCAGATAGAATATTGAATCCTACATTCTCTCCTGTTGCGCCTTGTGCAAGCAATTGAATATCGCTACGAGGACCGTTTTCGGAGCCAAGATAAAGATTCACAGTTCCAGATTTTGCGGCCGAGGGATTCATGACCAAGAAATCATCAAAACCGTCTTCATTTATGTCGCCTGCTGCAGAAACAGTATGTCCGAGACGGGCATTCGAAGAAAATCCATCCTTTGTCCAATTTACGACGGTCCCGTTTGAGGAACCAGAATACATGTGAATTCGACCTTGCTGATATTGGGCTGTAGCAGCGAATAACTCTGTTATGATCAAATCATCATAACCATCACCATGCACATCACCGATGAAATTCATCTCAAATCCGTATAACTTACCTTGCTGAATTACAGGGTGAACTTTGAATGGAGTTGGATTAATTCCATTTTCACTACCGTAGAAGAATTCTACAGATGAATAACCGACTGGACTGTCAATAGTTCCTGTATTTGAGACAACCATGTCGAGATAGCCATCGCCATTGATGTCTCCACCGGTTGCTAATTGTCTTCCAAACATTGTTCCAGAATCTGTTTGTGTAATATTACCCTTGAAAATCATCGATGTTGAATTTCCTTTGAGCATCATTAGCAATCCATTTTTTGATAGGGTCGATTGATTGAGGTTTTCTTCAATCATCTTGTCCGCTACGATAACTAAATCCTCACATCCATCGGATTCAACGTCACCAAGAGAGGACATAGACCATCCTAGGTTATCATCGGCGCTACCATTCATTTCCCACCAAGTTTCGGAAGAAATCCCATCTGCAGAACCCAGTCTAATCGAAACATGTCCTGAATTATTTTCTGCAAATCCTGGCTCGCTAGATGCTAAGTCATCATATCCGTCACAATTGAAGTCCCCGACTGCAATGCTGAATCCAAGGTTAGAATCACTAAACGAGCCGACTAAAATCCTATCAGCATTAGCAGCTAAGCCGCTCGATGTTCCATAGTGAATCGAAATTGTTCCATTGCCATCGGGGTCTGTGTAAACCAAATCATCCATTCCGTCAGCATTTATGTCGCCACCGAGAACTATGCCTTCTACAGAATCATCGTCGTAGGTGATTACATTGCTCGGAACCGGATCTATTCTTCCCGTATCTTTACCTGCAAGGCTACGAAGTAGAGAGATTTGATTTGAGGAAGAATTTGTAGTCGAGTAAGCAATTTGTTCGATGTTATTTGAATCCAAATCCATACCTATCGCTTCGGAAACAGACATACCTCTTGCTAAAATTTGGGTCGACTGAGTAGTTTCATTAAATCTCAAAAGTCGAACTTCGTTCTGATTTGAATTGTCGCTTGAAAGGTAGGTGTAGACTGTATGAATTGTACTTTGCGAATCAATTTTCACTTCTATATCGCTACCAATCGGGCCTTGGTCAAGGATGGTTTGATTCCAAAATGCTTTGTTAAACCATAGGTGCTTCAATCCATGCACTGTGCTTTCTCGGAAAAATAGGTGAATATGAGAATCTGTATCGATCTCAAGGTTTAGTGAATCACTGCCTGCATCGTATACGTTTTCAGCAACTGTCCTGATATGCCATGTCTTGTCAAAGTAAATCGCATTTGGTTCTGCTAATCTTGCCACTCGAATGTGATTACCGTTGGTTTCATCTTGGCTTGCATTAACCCCATATGCAATGACTATTCGATTTTGGCCTGTAATTCCTATGGCACAATCATCGGTCTTGTCATCGCCTAGATTTTGGACAACAAGGGTTTCTTCACCTCCATTGGCAAAGAATGTATGGAAATATACCTCTGTAGCATTTGTTGAGCATGCAAACGTTGTTCCTGAATCTGTTACAATCATATCAATTGAATCAACATCAGATTGATTTAGTGTATCAACCATCCAATAATCTAAGATGGATTCTCCACGAACTGTCCAGTTCTTTCCATCGACATTGATTACATCTCCTTCAAGGTCGTGACCTGAACCGGTTGAAAAACCAATTGACAATGCCGCAGAGGACTGATTTTCTTCCAAATCATCAACAGGGAAATCAACCATTGGTGATGAAATTTGTATCAGAAATATGGCGAGAATTGCAAGGGTGAGACCTTTGCTTCGCCACGACATATCATTACTCACGACTACCAACCTACATTACTATTCCCAAAGTTTGAGCACACGGCCCCCATAGGGGGCCGATGCTTCCGTCCACAGCGAACCGCTTGAATCTATGTATCACCTCGGCGCGACATGGACAGGTTCACTCTTGTTGTTGGCAATGGAGAATGGACTCAGAACGAATTGATTGAAACCTTGCTCGAGAAAGCGGATTTCACCATCGCTTTAGATGGTGCAGCAGATCGATTTGATTCGTGGGATATCGTTGTTGGAGATATGGATTCAATATCGAAACCTGTTATTGAAAATAGAGACGAAAGTAAAGATAATTCTGACCTAGCGAAAGCACTGATCAATTATGAAGTCGATGCTGTAATTGGAGTAGATGGAGGAAGGTTAGACCACAGGTTGGCTGCCTTTACATCTTTATTTGAAACCGGCTCGGATGCAATTCTATATTTTGAGGGATGGAGAGCTTGTAGAGTAGATAAATCTGGGTTAGAAATCGAACTGGAGCCAGGAAATATTTGCTCATTGATGGCTTTTGGAAAGGTGAATAATGTCACGATAACAGGGGTTGAATTTGAATTGGATTCTGATGACCTCTACACGGGCACCAAAGGGGTCGGCAACAAAACTACTTCTAGCGAAATTTCAATTTCTCATGAAGGTGGAAATTTGCTATTCATTTGGGAGGCAAATGAGCTCTAATGAATTCTGAATACGCCTCTTTACCATCCCACTTTCTCGCTCTCTCATCAATTCTTGAGGCTTGAAGAGTTGAGTCAAAGCCACCCCAATCCTCGATCAATTTGAGTTTCCATGCTGCTTTTGCAGAGTGTCCTGGCAGTAATGTCCTCCACATTTTGGGGATTCTTCCCGGGGTGATTAGATTGACTTGGTCAACAATTGCAGTTGTACAGGTTTTTCCAAATGTGTGATAGAACTCAGGAGTTTCTGAAAGTGAGTTCAACCTATCGCATAAGGCATTGAACAGAGCCTTCTCTTTACCCGGTGGAGTTTGAACTCTGAACAAATGCACTTTCTGATTTCTTGCATTTGTTCTAAGGTGTAAAGCATCACTTTCTGTTGCCACTAGCAAATATAATTCATATGCTCGCCATAATCCCTTCCACGGATGATATTTTTCTCCAGCCTCTCGTCTAGTCTCAAATGAAAATGTAATGAATTGGCCATCCTTAAACTCAAAAGTAAGCATAGTGTGTGCCAAACCTTTGATTTTGTGAAAATGGTCAATAACAAACCATACATCTACAATTTCTTCAATGTCAACTTTAGTGTTAATCCACTTTGAATCGTGTTCCCACTTACTCTTCCAAGTAAAATCTCTGACATTCTTTAGCGTTACTTTAGTCCCTTTGAATGATGCTAAACCGTGTTTTTCACAATCAGATACCCATTCTAAATCCAACCTTGGCTCTAAGGCTTTGAGGCGTACATACCTTTTCCACATGGAATTTACAAACATCCCAAGTAAACTAAAACCGCTGAGTATCATCACCCAGAATGCGATTGTCTGTAACAAATCACCACCTCTTCCACATCATTGAGGCTCTGTCCCACCAATCCAATTCTCCATTCTCATACTTTCGCCAAATCATGCCATTTTCATCTGTGTGCGTTGGCAAACCTTCTGCATCAGGTTCACCCATTTCATTTAGCATGCCTCCAAATAATTCGTCATCCTGCGGACTTCTCATCATAAGGACAAATACCGCTACACCTAGTACCAGAGACAAAACTACAATTCCCCATACCCCGACGCTTGAAGTCTCGGTTTCGAGGCCTTTGGATTGAGCAGGTGCATCTTCATCTTCTACAGATGAATCTTGGGAAGGAATTCGGATTAGCATAGCGCCGTTTGTTGTGCTTATTTCCTCATCATTTGTTACTGTAAGCAGTATCTTGTAGACTCCTGAACTCCATTTTGAACAGTCCAGAACACTGGCGTTTGCTAACAAACCAATCGATGGAGTAACTCTCCATTCTTTGGTATAATCAGTATGGTCCTCTCCACTGGCAGAAACGTGCGAAATAGTACAAGGAGTCCCGGTTTGAGCATCGTTACCATTCACTTCGATTGAAAACTTAGGTGGTGGTTTATTGACGATAACAAGTTCCAATGTATCACTGGTTGTCTGACCAAGTCCATTTTGATATGTTTCGGTTATGATATAAGTGCCTGCAGGCCAATTACTGCAATCCAAAACAAGGTCTGTATCCAACACGGTGAATGGAGTTCCAATGATAGAACGTGTTCCAGGGTAATTCCATCTAGGTCCTGTTTCATCGATGAAGTCACGTGTTATTTGACAAGCATCACCAGTTTGCATTATCTCAGAACCTGATAATTTCAAGTCGATTGAAGGTGTTGCCAAAGCAGGACTCAAATCAAAAATGCCTAAGTTTACATTTTTGAGCAATCTACCTTCTGAATCGCTAATCTCTAATCGTAAATTATGTTCACCTGCTGTCCATGAATCATAGGTCAGTGAAGCGTTTTCTTGATCCTCAAAAGACATTAAAATTTCTTCATACACGGTGAATCCTGAATGTTCACCAATCAATGTAAGAGTTAGATCCACCCACTGATTTGTAGAATTGATCACCACAACAACCCGTATTGCATCCATCATACCGTCCTGATTGCTGTCAAGACTATCATTTCTCAGTGCAACTAAACTCAAACCTGCTTCTGCAAACTGGTCGGATTCCTCTTCAGCAGCAACATGGCCAACAAATGGGAGGGAGATAAACAGAGCAATAAGGAACCATTCACGCATCGGAATCACCTCTTACTTTCTCCTCAACTATACCTTTTTCAAGAGAAGATACTGAACGTGAATACCTGACTATCATTGCAAGACCAGATGAAATTAGCATAACAGTTCCCAAAATCATGTATGTCAACCAACTAGAAGCCGGCTCCTCCCCCATTACAGAGAAGGCTGCATTCCAACCTCCGTATTCGTCCGACCAACCATCGCCATCTGAATCGATACAACCCTGAACATCTCGAGTCGATGTTCCTGAAACTTCTGGACAGTCGTCTCGCTTAGCACCCATTGGCACGTCTCCAAATCCGTCTTCATCACTGTCTTCCCATTGTAATCTGTCTGTGGGGAATGCATCCGCTTGGCCCCAAGGGGAAGCTAGCCAGTTTTGTGCGGGGTCGGACCAGCCGTCGCCATCTGAATCTCTGCAACCAAGTCTGTCAAAGAAAGATTGACCGCGCTCGTTAGGACAAGCATCGCCTTCGTGGCCTTCCGGATTATCTCCAAAACCATCGCCATCTAAATCACGCCATTGTGTTGGTTCATGTAGGAATCTATCTCCTTGGTCAGACCAGCCGTCGCCATCTGTATCATGACATCCCCATCTATCGCCGCCAGAGGTTGGACCCTCTGATGTTCCGGGAACATCAGGACAAACATCAGCAGTGGTTCCTTTTGGATTGTCACCTCTGCCATCACCATCACGGTCATGCCATTGAGTCTCATCATCAGGCCAGGCATCACCGAGCCCTCCCGGACTTGCAAGCCAATGAGTTGTTGGGTTTGACCAACCATCACCATCGGAATCTGGACAACCCCACCTATCCATAGAAGAGTTGCCTTCAGTTGCTATACAACCATCTCCTCTCCACGCAGATCTCCAAGTTTCGCCGTCAAAGTATTCGAGATTATCACCGTAGCCGTCATTGTCTGTATCGTGCCATTGGCTCTCGTCATCAGGGAAAGCGTCTGCAAATCCATTAGGGTGAGAAATCCACCAATCATCTGGATTTGAATAGCCGTCCGTATCAGAATCTAGGCAACCGAATCGATCTAGAGAACTTATCCAACCACTCTCGACCTCTTCTATGGTGCTTTGAGGGCAAACGTCACCTTGGAATCCATTCAGATTATCGCCATATCCATCTCCGTCTGTATCTCTGTACTGACTTGGGATAAGAGGGAAGTCATCAACCTGAGTGGCTCCGTATGAATTATTGTCACCCCAACCATCCCCATCTGTATCAAGCCATTGAGTTGGATTACTAGGGAAATCATCGACTTGTAATGCTCCCTCACTTTGATTGTCACCCCAACCATCGCCGTCTCTATCGGACCATTGGGTCGGGTTATCGGGGAATGCATCTGCTCCATCTCCAGCAGTCCAGTTTAGATCCGGGTCCGACCAACCATCACTATCCACATCAGGACAACCAAATCTATCCTCCACTGAATATCCTGTTTCGAATGGACAAGCATCTGGTTCTGTAGCGTTTTCATACCATACCCCAATCGACCAGTTCATACGGGTCTCATTCCAGGCTCCATCAGCCCAATTGTCGCCATATCCATCTGCATCGGTATCATTCCACTGACTTGGAGTGAATGGGAAAGCATCTGCTAAACCATTTGGATGGGCGAACCATGGCTCCACACCATCAAGACCACCAGGGTCTGCATCAGACCAACCGTCTCCATCAGTGTCTAGGCATCCAAATCTATCAAGGTCAGAATATCCTCTTCTGTATGGACAATGATCTGGTTCAAACCCGTTTATGTTGTCTCCAAAACCATCGTTGTCAGAATCAATCCATTGAGATGGTTGCGTTGGGAAAGCATCTGCTCCATTTGTTGTAGTCCAACCTTCATCAGGGTCTGACCAACCATCTGAATCAGTGTCGATGCACCCCTTACGGTCGTTGGTTGATGTTCCTGATGTGAGGTCACAGTCATCTTCACTGTCGATGAAACCATCTTCATCAGTATCTCGATTGTCCTGATTAATTGAGGGAGTTAAAGTATAATCTACTCCATCATTACACAAGCTTCCCTTCCCTTTAATTTTGGCATATATGTACCCTGCAGTAGGCACAGTGGTGGAAAGCGTGGTGGATGAACTAGCGTCACTCATAGATTGACTAGCAACTTCCGACCCTCCAGAGTCATGTAGTGAAAAGTCCGCATTCCATCCATCATTAATGCACCACCAAGCGCCGTTATTCATTGAACCTGAGAATCCAACTTGAACTATATCTCCCTTGTATGCATAGATTTTCCACCAATCTATTTCATCTTCAGGTGAACAGCCATCGTCGATGCAAACGTATCCATTGGTTGAGACACCGTTGCTCAAAGGGGTTGCGTTGGCTCTGTCATCGCCATCCGCTTGAACGTTTGGCAAGAACGTCAACAAGGACACTGCGAGGAAACACACCACCCACTGCCCTGCGCGCATGTGCATGCATGCGAGGGGTTGGTTTTCAAGACAGCGCCGATTTTTGATATTTGTAGGACAAAAATGGGCCTAGTTTATTTTCCGTTTGTTTTTTCTATTGCTCGATTGAAAACTGCGACATAATCGTTAGCATTGTGGTCATAAGTATACTTTGAAAGAACCCTTTCTCTACCTAAATTTACCTTGTCTGAAGTCTCTGAACTCGCAAGCATTTCATTGACACAGCGCGCTAAATCTTCAGGCTCTCCACGCTTGAAGAGACCACCAACCGTATTGTCCACCATCTCGGTGAGTGGTTCTTGGTCTACGGTAGCAACAGGTGTTCCGCTTGCTAGTGATTCTAGAGGAATCAAGCCTTGACCTTCATAGTAGGATGGATAAACCACAAGGTCTGCTGAACGGAAATGTTGTGCAAGTTCTTCAAATGATAGACTAGATTGTATGAAAATCGATTCTGAGATTCCTAATTTCTTTGCCGTCTTTTCGAGACTAGATTTCATGTGACCTCTACCAACAATTACCAACTTTGCATCGGGATTATTTTCTAAAATTCTGGGCATTGCTCTTAGGAGAGTCATGTAACCTTTTCTCGCCACTAAACGGCCTACAGCAAGCAGCATTGGAGTTTTTGTCTCAAAAGAATAATTTAGAGATGCTTCATCTCCACAATTGTAAAGATTCCTGATTCTTTCATGTTCTAATTGTTCAGATTCATCATCGATATTTGGAGGACGGAACACCTTGTGATCGCAACCCCAGAGAATAACTTCACAATCAAAATCATCATTTGGACGATACCAACGTTTGAATTCTTTGAGAGTGGATTGAGAGTTTGCAACGCAAATGCTTGATTCAAGAATTCCCGCTCTCTCGTATTTTGAATACCAACCTGCAGTTGCTAGTATAGCCAAATCATTTGGATTTTTCCAAGTTGCAGATTCTTTCGCTGCAGCAGCCCTTTTGACGCCTTCTTTTTCACCCAACCATGACCCATGTAAACACGAAACTACTGGCGCTATATTCTTCTCAAGCCATGCAAATTCCTTGCGTTTCCAAGAAACCAATGGCAGATGTGCATTAATGACATCAATAGGATTTTTTGCATGCAACTTCTTCAGTGCTTTGAGTGCATTTTTCCCATATGAACGAGTAAATGCCATGGGTAACTTTGCCCACCTTACAGGAATCACCGTCACACCCTCTTGTGTAGGTGTATTCTCGTGGTGCGTTCTCGTGATAATCGAAACCTTATGTCCAAGTTCCACAAAGTGCCCTGCTAAGTGAAAAACCACTGAACCGATACCCCCCCAACGCGGTGGGTATTCGCCGGACACTATGGCAATATGCATGTCGAACAATTGCCCGACTTGGTCTTTTGCTAAATAATCCAATGGATAGGTGCCTTCAAATCCAATCCTTGAGTCCAATAGGTATGGCCGACAAGTTACCAGTCTCTGTGACTATCATTCTTCCAACAAGGAATGAAGAAGAGGCATTAGGTCCTACAGTGGATTCAATACCAAAAGATTGGTGTGATGAATTAGAGATAATGATCGTTGATGGAAACTCAACTGACAGAACACGAGAAATCGCTTTAGAAAAGGGAATTCGTGTCCACCTAGAGCCAAGAAAAGGCTACGGTAGAGCTTACAGAACAGGTTTCGTTGTTGCGAAGGGAGATATTATCGTAACAATGGATGCAGATTGCACATATCCTGCAGAAGTTGTTCCTGAACTTGTAAAGAAACTCATCGATGAAGATTTGGATTTCATTACATGCGACCGACTTACATTGGCTGAAGAAGGTTCTATGTCTGGCCTTCATGGATTTGGAAACTGGATGTTATCGTTTAATGCAAGACTAGCATTTGGTTATGGAATCAAGGATTCTCAATCTGGAATGTGGGTATTTAGAAAATCGATTTTTGAGAACGAAAAGATGCGACCAACAAACGACGGTATGCCACTTTCAGAGGAAATGAAAATCTTAGCCCGTCGCGTGTTGGGTAAGAAAAAAGCCATTGAAATTTCAGTGCCATATAGACCACGTGTAGGAGATGCAGAAATTCATACATGGGGAGATGGCTGGAAAAATCTGAAATTTATTTGGGCCAAAAGATTCGGTCTTAACAGGACAAAAACTGAGTGGGGTCCACTCGGAGACAACCCTGATTCGCTTAATGGAGACATTCCAGAGCAGAAATAATCACAATATCTGTGGTTTTTCAATTCTGACTCGTCCAATAAAACCAATTAGCATTGGTGTAATTGAGAATAGAACTAACCACGCCCATACTAATTCTACAACGAACGGACTGTAATGAATTCCAGCAACTCCATCCATCTTGGTAAAAGAGGGATGGTCTTCTCCCGGAGCCTCAGATATTACTGAATCAAATTCGCTCTCATCAACCAAACCAAGATCGTAACCCTCTGTAGAGAATTCATATTCTAATTCTCCATCAAACATATCGAACACGATTTCACCATCAGATGACTCATGAACCGATGAAGTTCTATTGTCATCCTTGAAAGAGCCTGTACCAAAATCCATCCCCCCGATATATCCAAGTGGAGCCAGGACAATTAGAGTGATACAAATCCACAAAACAAATCCATTGAGTATAACTCCTACGATTGAGCGATATTTCATATTAAAAAATGCTAGCCCAAAGAGCAACAATCCAAGAGAGCATGCAATTTTGGCCATTACAGGTAATTCCTTTTGAATCTCGGAAAGTGGCTTTAGATCTGTCGAATCGGCATCTCTACCGTCTTCACTTGATTCCGCTGGAATAGTAGTTTCGTTCCGAGTATTTTGCCATTGCATGTAAGTAATGAAACCATCAATATGGATACTTCCATCAGCAGTTTGTTGATCTACTTCCAATTCGACTTCTATTCCTGATCCTTCAGGTAAACCTTCAGTGTATTCAATATCTACAACTCCAGTATACCAGATATGGTTACTCACTGCCTGAACAAGAGAGAATAATATGACCAGTTGCGCTAGATGCAAAAGCATCTTCGCATAGGGCTTCCCCTCCCTCATAAATGAGGGAGGAGCCCTCCTATGGTTTCAATTCTTGCCTAATCCTTGCGGCTTTTTAGGCTAGCGACTAGACCCGCAACAGCAATCATTGCAATTGTTAGAGCAGGGGAAATAAATGGTAGAAGTCCACCTTCAGTTTCATCTTCAGTTCCTTCTCCAGATTCCTCATCTTCATTGTAGTCTGCGATTGCATCTTCAACTGCCTCATCGATGATATCATCGTTGTGTAACGTCAGATCCACCAAGTCTTCCAAGGTAGAATCTTCTTCAATCTCCGCTTCTTGAGCAATAGCTTGCTGTCCAGAGAAGTAATTGACTGAAATTTGTGCTGGTGCAGTTCCATAAGAATCGGATTCTGGTCCAATCAGAGTGTACCACATGTTACTGTCATCAGAAGTAACAACCATCTGGAATCCTACTACCATGTTGTTTGTAGAATCCCAAAGAATGTACATATCGCCGTCATCATAAGGGAAGTCTGCCTCATAATCTTCCATTCTATATTCAAGATTATCTGCAAAGTTTTCCATAACATTCTCTAGAGTAGATTCTGCAAATCCTTCTCCAATGGTTACCAGTAGGTCACTAGGTTCCATCTCTTGAGGGACATTTACACATAATGTCATTTGTTCTATTATGTTTCCATTGGTTACATCCTTCAATATTGCATCTAAACAATGCTCACCCCATTCGTCGGTTTGCATGTCAAACCATACAGAGTCGTAATTATTAATCGGCGATGAATCTACATCTTTGGTAATACCATCTGAATCTTCAAGAATTAAGTCTAATTCGTATTGATTGTTACTATCTAGGCCCCATGCTTCGACATATACACTGATCTCATCAGAATTGCTAGCATCAAATTGGACGTACATATTGTCGCCATATTCAGAGGCATAGTCGTCACCACTATCCAAACTTTCTGCAATCTCCTCAGTACTGTCCTCAAGCATGTCAGCAAGCGTAGGAGCATCAGGTGTTCCTTCAAATGCATGAAGGAATAGGTTTGCAATATGGCAAGTCATCCCCCAAGGAAGAGGAGAAGTATGTGCTTGCATTACCTCGATTTGGTCTCCATCAGTGGTAATCATTTGAGTTCCCTCAAACAATTCTATTCCCATTTCACATCTGTATTCTTCACCAGAGAAACTACCTGTATCAGTTTCTGAGTCTGTAGCAGAAACATCCCACTTACCTTCTGGGAAACCGAGTTCTTCAGCAGGCAGTCCAGTCAGTTCGAAATCAAAACCTGTTGTTGTTGAGAAATCTCCACCATGTGGCTCTGCCATGTCAACCGTGTTAGGACTGGTTCCATCATAGTAGTGCGTCCATGATAGTGAATTTTCCCAATTGCTATCATGGCCAAAGTCATGAGTGCAGTAGTACATATCGAATGCAGAATCATACTCGCAGTATGCAGTGTACATAGTGTGATCATATGGTGCGTAATAACATTCATACGCCACAGATGGTGAATTCCATGTGCAACTCCACTCACTTCCATCTAGTTCGTCCCAGTAGACGTAATCATCGTCATCTTCTCCAACATCCCAGTCAAGTTCATCTCCACCTTCCAAATCGGAGAGTTGTTGGTAAATGTCGCTTGGTTCAGTGTAAAGAATCGAACTTTCAGCATTGGTTACCGCATAATCTACACCCATTTCCATATGGATATTCAGCGGCATTACGCTGTCACCATCGTCAGCTTCCAAACTTCCCTGTAGGTCAAACTCGAAACTTTGGTCTGCCTCCATTGACATCTCAAGGTCATGACCGTAAAGCAATCCTGTTGAATCACGGTATTCGATGTAGTATGCATCAACATTGAATACACCCTGCGTACTTGCAGAGATTGTCAAATCCCAGCCCGCTCGTGCGTCAGACCACTCAGTAATCATTGCCATATCCATTATGTCTCCATGACGAACTGTCAACTCTGTTACGTGCTTTGCAACTTCAACTGTAGAGCCATTGTAATCAAGCATAGTTGTTCCATCTTCATACTGATCGATAACCATCGAAGATGTTCCTGTGATCTCTTCAAGGAGCAATAAATCAATTCCAGCGTCATCAGCAGACTGCATGATATCAGCTAGGATATCGTCCATTGGTAGACCTGTCATCGATTCAAAGTCGGCGTTCATATTCGACCAATCGTATTCCATTCCGAAAGCCCAATGTTCGGTTGTTGTTTCATCTGCTGCAACACTTTGTGGAAGCAAAGATGCACACAAAAGTGCTGCTAGTAAAACGGCTGTGGTTCTTGAGAATCTCTTCCTCATGATTTTACTTCAGCCTCGCTAACATATGAATCTAGTGGCTACATAGAAATTTCATTAAGATTCTAATTCTTCTTCCAAATATTCTTTCTGTTCCCCACCAAATACGCCCCAAGATTCTATTAAATCAATATCTGCAAGGCGTTTTCTTCTTCGAATTATTAACCAAACTAATAATGATGCAATGAGCAAGAAAGATGTGACACTACCTGCAATTATGAAGAGTGACGAATTGTCGACTTCTTGTTCAACAAAGTCGACATCAACTGACATGTAATCGATGACTTCTCCATCAAATGCAGTCACCTTTACCTGTGCTTTACCACCTTCATTAACGATTATTTCAATATCTCCAATCCATATTCCATCATTGTTCTCGTCCGTGAGATTTAGTTCCCAGATCTGTGTATTCTTTGTAATTGTAGCATTAACCAGACCGGTAGTGCCGTCCGGGTCATCGAGAGTTATGCTTACAGTAACCTTGGTTAGGTCTCCAACTGGAATATACCTAGGAGAGACGGATAGATTAGACAAATCAGGGTTGCTTGAGGCAACAGTGATGTTTAGATGAACTTCATCACTTCCTCCTCTCCTATCTTCCACATATAGTGAAACATGATGCACACCTGGTTGCAGGTTTGTAGTGAAGAATGCGGAATTAGACAACACTTCCGGATATAACTCGCCAGGATTATACAATCTCCACTCTCTTCGAGTAATATCATTATCTGCATCCGATGTACCATTTGAATCGAACACTATCAATTCTCCAGGTTGATAGAATTGATTATTCATAGGTTCGTAAACGATAACCTTTGGATCTGATTCGATAACTTGTAAAATCACGACCTCGTTTCTTTGTAGCCCATTTTCATCGATTAATGTGAAAGTTAGTTCATGTTCTCCAGCCTCTAATTGAAGCCCGTATATCTCTAGTGGATCTGTTAAATTGAGTAAATCACCGGATATGTCACTTGTCAAGGTGAAAACAAATGAATCTCCGTCATAATCGATGCTATCTCTTATGTCAAACTCGATGACTTCGCTCGAATAGTATCCTTTACTCAAATCGGGACTTGCAATTTCCAATACAGGGGCAGAAGGAGTTACTTCAATCGAGGTTGAAGTGATGACTGGCGGGTTTATTCCATCGTTCAAAGTTAGAGTGATTGTATGTAGTCCACTGGATAGATGTGATTCGAAAATTAACCAATCTGAACCATCTTCTTGTAGGACTCCATCCAAATTAGATTCCCATTTGTAAATGAGATACTCAGAACCAGAGGCGGGTTCGAAATCAGAACAGTGCCAATCAACTCCTCCGGGGAAAGTGTCACACGCACTATCGTAATCTCCAGAACCTGATGCATTGAATTCAAACAAATGGCTTGAATCGTAATTCATATCGGTTGATGGTGAGTGAATTACTGCCTTTGGCGGACTGTTCTTTACTACCAAAATCTCTGTCGCAATGCTGGTTGAATTGATGTGTTCCATTCTCCCATCATTAACACTCAAACTAATCACATGGTTACCTCGGGAAAGGTAACCTTGCCATGAGCTTTCATTGGAAATTATTCCGTCTAGGGAACTTTCCCATAGATATGTGATATCATCGCCTTCGGGATCAACTGTGATGCTGACAAGATTAAGCATGTCTTCAGAAAAATTACCCATTCGTATTATGTCAAAAGAAGCATTAGGCATCTCATTGTACAATTCAACTGGTATAACCCATTCATTTGGAGTATTTACGCCGTCAGAAACAATTAGTGTCAAATCGAAATTAGTGATTGTTTCATTTGCAAATAGCAAATTCCCCGTGCCGTTAACGCAATCCGTGATTTCTTGACTGTTTCCTAGCCAATTCCAACTACAAGTCAGAGAGTCACCTTCAGGGTCATAAGTTCCATTGAGTGAAAATTCAACTGGCTTTGTAATTGGAGAAATTAGTTCACCCCAAGGAGATAATTCTGGGTCGGTAGTCACTATGATAACAGGAGGTTGATTTGATAATTCAATAGTCCGAGTTTCTTCAACACAATTTCCTTTATCATCACAAATTTCGAGAGTGATATTGTGAACACCATCACTCAAATCTACCAAAGGAGAGGTCATACCATTTGCAGTGAATTCTGATTCTAGGCCCTGAAGTAATTGGCCGTCAATAGATGATGTCCAAGTAAATGTCATGAAATCATCATCAAGGTCCCAAGACCTTGATGCATTAAATGAAACCTCACTTTGTGAAGGGAAGGTGGTTTGGTCCGAAGGACTATCCCAAATTATGAAAGGTGCTTGATTAGAAAGAGGAAGGTGGCACCAAACAGTTCTATCTTGAGAAAGAGACACACTTGTCGAATTACTTTCACCATCATAAGCGCAATTAATTGTCACAGAAGTATACGGGGTTTCACCTAGACTATTGTACTTCTTTCCGCGCAAATCAAGGAACTGAACTGTTCCTAAATCGTTGGTTGAATCGCCAATTGTCGATTCAAGTTGGTCAAATTCAAGAGTGACTGCTGCAGACGGTATACCATTGGAATTATTGTTAATTACCCATACTTCAACGTTCCAAGATTCTTCTATCCAACCATTTCCACTTATGCTGGCATTTGTGTAATCTATGTTTGAAGGTTGATGAAGATGTAAATGAGAGTCTGTATCGACATTTAGGATATGACTACCTAAATCTGTGAATCCTGACCAATTTAATTCAACGTTAGTAAAAGACAAATCCCCCGTACATTGCATAGTGATTTTGTTACTATGACCAGACAATTGGTCGTGATTAGACAAATTCAGACAACCTGTGCCACTGAGGTTAGCGTTAGAAAGTATGCTAACTCTCTCAACGTTATGGTCTGCATCCCAAGTCAAACCAGAATGATTGCCATACATGTCTAGGCCATCGATTTCACCTTCTGCGCCATAGATCTCAATCGCCGAACCACTATAATTAATCCAAGTGCTCACGTTTTGAAGGTGGAACATACCGCCTTGAACACCTATATCCAATCCACTGTTATCGATAGAAATTGCAGGCCCTGTTATTGGATCGTGGACCTGTAAATTATTCAAATGCAAATCAACTGAGTCTATTGCTACTATACCTCGATTATTGCCAACCAATGTGCAGTCAGTACAACTAACATTTCCAGATGCCGATTCAATATCATTTGCCCGATTAAATTCTAGTCCAGCATCGCCATTTCCAGAACTGCTGAGATTTGAGAGGAAAACATATCTTGCATCGTCAATATGAGCGCCTGAATCCGTATTATTCTCCAAATTCAAACCATCTACTATTGTTGCTGCACTCTCGAGATAAAACCCTTCTTTTCCATTATTGTGAAGATGCCAATCATTGCCCTGAATCGCTCCTCCGTTGATTGAGAAAACTCCAGAAGATGTAGAATTTGAGACCTCTAATCCATTGAAGGTTGGTGCGAAATATGAGGATCGAACCGAGATTCCTGCTCCATTTGCACCGTTTCCGATGCCGCCTGTATTATTTATCGAAAGGTTCGAGAAAACCGTTGATGAATCAACAAAATATAATTGCACTCCAACCGCATCATTATTTTCTAGGTGTGCATCTTCTATCCAAGCACCTGTGGCATTGATTTCAAGCGTAACAGTTGCCAGACCTGGTGTCTTTGCATCCACGCCTCCAGTGCCACTAATTTCTAATCCTTCGATTATTGCACTTTGGTAATTTGTGTAATTTGTTTTGTCTTCCTTATCCAAAACTAAAGCTTTGTACATCGAATTTTTAATTTCTAAATCACGCATTACAGCCCTAGTAATCTGTCCATCGTCGATGTGACGAATTATCGCTCCATGGTCCGCCCTATCTACTGTAATTTTCTCAATCAATGGGACGCTATCCTGTACCCAAATTCCAGCGGACTGAGCAAGGGTTGCACCACTGATATTGGTCAGTGATAGATTGCGAATCAATCCACCTGAATTGCCCCAAATATTCAGGCCTCTAGTCACAGCATCGTTAACCGTTAATCCGTCTATATTCGGTGCTGACCCTGCACCTATTGAGAGACCAATTCCATACCTCCAATAAGTTGGGAACGTCCAATCTTGCCCTGCTTCCTCAATTACCAAATTTCTGATTGTAGGTGTTGCTGAATTAAACAAATCTACTCCGACATCGTCAGGATCAAATATTGTAATATTTGCAAGATAAGGGTTAGAAGCATAAACGGTTATTCCATATGTTGAATGGACGATTGAAGCGTTGTCTACCTTACTGCCCCTGCCGTTTGAAGAGGCATTAAACTGAATGCCCATGTGGTCTCCACCGCCTGCATAATCGAAGAATACAGGGCAATTCTTTGTTCCCTCGACGATAATTCGACCTTCCACGAAAATCCTAACATCGTTTGCCATTGTGACATTTGTGCACGCTGCAATCACTAATTCATCAGTAACTGGAATTGTGTAGTGATTGTTCAATGTCACTTCCCCACTCCACGTAGTTTGAGACCTACCTGATGTGTTATTACTATTCGAGCTTTCAAGCATCAAAGGAGATTGTACTGATAGAAGAAAAATCATCACAAGGAATAGAGATGATACTACTCTGCTCCTCATCATAATTTACAACCGGGCGCTCATAGAATTATATTATTCCCCTCCTCGATTCACATATAAATTAAAGCGGCACAGTGAATAAGTGGATTAAGGTGGCCCGGCACGATGCCTGAAGCATTCGTTCTCTTCAAGACAGAACCGGCTCGAGAAAGAGATGTTTACCTGGCACTTTCAGACAATGATTCTGTTGCTGAGGTTCATGTTTTGTATGGTGAATTCGACCTCCTGATAAGAATATCATCTAAAAATTCTAGTGACTTATCTTCGATGCTCATTCAAGATTTTAGACAAATTGATGGAGTTAGGGAAACTCAAACCATGATCGCTGTGGACTACTGAGGTGAAAATATGGCAACTGGATTTGTTCTAATTACTACAGAACCTGGAAAAGAGCATGATGTTAGAAACAGCCTAGATGCAATAAAAGAGGTCACAAGCCGATGGATGCTTTTTGGCGAATATGATCTTATTGCAAAAGTTGAATCTGATGAAGAGTACATACTTACGAGAGTGATAGTGGAAGAGATAAGACCTATCGCTGGAATTACGGATACGAAAACGCTTCTTGGTGCTGAAATATAATCACAGCATTTGATGCATGAGTTGCATCGCTTCTTTTGCAGCAGTGGGACATAGAGATAGTTTCCAAAGAGAAATTGCCTCGGCCATTGCAGATAGGGGATTATGAGTTTTGTAAACCGCCCTGTAATACCAAATCATTGCAGCAACTCTACGAGCTGAAGTCAAATTTGTCTGAGATTCTTGGCTTGGAAGTTCTATCTTACCAAGAAGAGATTTTGCACGCTCATTATCGCATCTTTCAATTAGAGAGAGTTGAAGCATTTTTGCACGTAATCCGTTGTGAGAGAATACTTTCTCAATCAACTTATCAAATGAAGAGGAATTTCCTGCTGCCTGTGCAATTTCTGACCTAAGCCTCATTGCAATCAGTTGAGGGTCGTTTTCGTGTGATAGATTTTCTAAATTTTCACGAATCTCAGAAGCTTCTTTCCAATTTTCTTTAGAGATATGCCAAGCGTGTTTGACGTGTGCTATTGCTACGAGAATTACTTTCCGCATTTCCTCATTTAATTCTTTGATATCGACCTTACCAAGTAGGTCAAGAACCGTTTCATCCACATTTCTCCCAGGTAATTTATCGTCAATTCTACGTGCTGCTTCTGATAACAAAAAACGAGCATCTGCATCTTCAGGTACTTCAACAGAAATCTCACCTTTGAGTAAGGATGTTGAATATTCTAAATCCGGTGCATTACAATGCAATAAGTGCTCAGATGCGATTTCATCTTCGCCTCTTTCAATTGCAACCATTGCTGCAATTCTATGCAATTTAGGAGAAGGATGTCTGTAAATCGCATCTCCGATAAGAGTTGCTAATCCAGAACTTGAGCGAACCATTAGAGATTCTGCATTTCTAATTAGCAGAGATTCAATATTTCCTTCTGAATTCAATACGTGATGCATCTCGACTAAACGAGCGATATCACCTTCTAATTGAGCCCAATAATTTGCAGCCCCAGCATAATCTTCTTTCGTTAGCATTGTTGAACGCACATTTCTAACCAAATGATGTAATTCTACACCGGAAGAAAACCAACGTAAAAGTGCATAATCATCCAACTCTAATAGATGCTGTTCATGCTGAAGATATTGGGGAGGAACAGGGATTGGCAGTAATGAAAGTTCATCCAGTGTCTTGATTTCTTCTTCTAGACTTGACAAAACAACATCTTTCACCCATTCTTGCAAGTCAGAACCTGACTCTGGCAATATTGAGTCCTCATCATGCATCTGTATTGCTAAAGGATGTCCTCCTAAACGTTCAGCTATTATCTCTTTGTTCTCTAGATGGTCTGGAAGTAATTTAGCGGCTTCCGAAATTTCAAGTGGTGGGACTTCGATGATTTCGAAGCCTTCGCTAATTGGCAATGGTGCCCTACTTGCCATTATCAAATACTCTGACTTGATTGCAAATTCTTCAAGCCTACCTAGATGTCTTTGACTTACTTCTTGCAACTCATCTAGTATCAAAACCTCATTTTTTGAGGCATTCAAAACCGCACTCTCGCTTGTAAATTCAAATCCCCAATCTGAAAAAACATCTGTGATATCTTTGAACGCTTCCATGGTTGCAAACCTAACGACCATTCCCCCGTTTACCAGTTCATCTGCTATCGCCCTTAACATCGAAGTTTTACCAATTCCCGGCAACCCGGTTAGAATCAATTTTTTGTTCGATTTTATTTCTTCAATTAATCTAACTCTTCCATATAGATTGGATTGTATTGGCGGAATTCCTAACAATTCGCCAACCGATTTTTTTTCTGGTTGATCAATATCTTGAGATTCAACTCTTCCTAAATCTGTAATATGGTATACTTTCCTTTTGCGGCTGCCACCGCCGATTACGTGGGCCTTTCTTTCAGTGACCATTCCTTTACGTATCAATTCATTCAATGGTGGATGTAATGCCGACCTAACCACCCCTAGATGTTCCGATAACCCAGGGAGACAAATGTCACGAGGTACATCCCACGCAGATTCCAATGTTGAAGAAAACTTGACTAAGCGTGCGAGAATCCTTGCCTCTGGCCCAGTCACCATATCGGTTGGTTATTACTCATCAATCATGTTTCTTCCCCTCCCATGATTGCGATGTATTCTTGGTGGAATGTCACTACAAAGCAAACATGCCGGTGACTCTTGACAAGGTCGATTTGCCGGCGAAGCCCGGAGTCTATCTTTTCCGTAACTCCGAGGAAAGAGTGCTATACGTTGGCAAAGCTACAGTGTTATCACAAAGAATTCGCTCATATTTCGCAACTAATCCGGACCGTGCAATGATTCCTGAGTTAGTAAGAAATTCAGATGATATTGAATGCATAGTAACGAATTCACCTCAAGAAGCACTAATACTAGAAAGACAACTCATAAGACAACATCGTCCAAGATACAACTCAATGCTAAAGGATGACAAATCATACCCATACCTTGCATTGACAAAAGAAGAATTCCCTCGAATAATGTACACAAGACATCCACCAAAAAATTCGTGGAAATGGGGGCCTTTTCCTAATGCCACCGCCGCTAAACAAGTAATCCAATTATTGAGAAGCCATTTTGGAATTCGAGACAAAGATTGTCATGGTAAAAATGGCTGTTTAGCCAGCCACATCGGGCTTTGTAGAGGCCCATGCGTTGACCCTGAAGGGTACCCGCAGTTAGTCAGAAATGTAAGACGAATATTAAATGGCGATGCTAGTGAATTGATAGAAGAATTGGCTAAAGAAATGGATGAACATTCAAAGTCTCAAGAGTATGAAATCGCTGCCTCAATTAGAGACATGATCAAAGCAGTCAGACACGTTACTAGCCAGCAAGTAATTCTGTCAAAGGTCTACAGAGAATGTGACACCATAGGAATTGGGATTAAAGGAGACCTTGCAGCAATTGTAGTAATTCATGCTGATGACGGGGTTATCAAAGGTCAAGAATCATGGCCACTGATTCACAGAGGAGACGAAGGCGATTCTATTTCGAGGTTCATTGTTGAGCACTACTCCAATAGAAAGCCTCCCAAGATTTTGTTGACTCCAATTCCCATTTCCACAACCCTCCAGGATTGGTTAAACGAAAGAAGAGGAGGTAACGTTGACGTTCGAGTACCAATGCGAGGAGACTTTGTTACTCTGACTAACCTAGCAAAACAAAATGCAAACATGCAGGTTGAAAGATTGGCAAACAAAACTTCTGGTTCACTTGAGCAAAGGGCAGCGGATGAGGCAGCGGAGTTACTTTCGATGAATTCCCTTGACCATATAGTGTGCTTTGACATGGCACAATTACTCGGCGATTCTAGAGTTGGTGCAAGCGTGTGCCTCAGAAATGGTAGACCATTCAAAAAAGAATACAGGACTTATACCGTAAAAGGAGAAGCGATTGACGATTTGCGTATGATGAATGAAGTTGTTGAAAGGTGGATAAAAAGGATTGAAGATTGGCCTGATTTACTTCTGATCGATGGTGGTGAAACTCACCTTGCGATTATTGCTAAATTATTAGAAAAACATGGTGTTAGAGACCGAATGGAACTGGCTAGTCTAGCAAAAAGAGAGGAGACAATTCATCGCGAAGGACATGATGATATCATCCTTGACAGACGCGGTAGATTGCTGGTTCATGCAAGAGATGAAGCTCACAGATTTGTGAACAAGTTCCATCGAAAAAGTCGATCGAGAACTAGGCTTTCTGACCCCCTGGAAGGCGTTAGTGGCCTAGGTGCCAAAAAATTGCAATCTTTGATCAGGCATTTTGGAGGTAGGCAGGGAATCAAACATGCATCTGTTGCAGACTTGAAGACAGTTCCAGGAATCGGGCCATCATTAGCTCAGAGAATTTACGATTCTCTTCATTAGTTCCAAGGCTCATCATCATACATTCCGTAATTCTTCTCATCATTGTATAAATCAAAGTCTCCACTATTTGGTGCAGTTGGGTCGTATCCAGCATTTGGATTGTATCCTCCACTCAGAGTGGCAAAATCTGTATCTGACAATCCACCTTTACCTGAACCCGCAGAAATTACCTTGGTTTCAGCCGCTGCTTCAAGTTCTTTCTTTCGCTTCTTCTTCTTTCTTCTAGCGCGAACTCTCCAAACTATTAGTGACAAAATTATTGTTGGATATATCCAAATTTGTGATAAAATATACCACCAAGAAATCTTGACTTTGAAAGACACCTCATCTCCAGCAACTAGTGATTCAAGAGAAACTGTGATTTTCTGTCTACCATCGACTTCTTCGACGACTTCCCAACCATTTGCAGTTTGGAAATCTTCCAGTGTTATGCCATCGGGAAGAATAAATGTCACATCTCCACGGAGATCTGTTTCTGTTTCCTCATCAATAGTGATGATTTCAGGGTTGGGATCGATTTCTAAATTGAATGACTCTCCATCATCTGCAATAATGACACCTGAACCACCCATTTGCATAAATTGAATACCAATGTCTGTTAACAGATTAGACAAGAATTGCAGTGAACCTGTGATTGGGGACGTCTTTATTCCCAATTCTGGTTCACCATCTAGAATCCCATTCCAGCCGTTTGTTACTCCAGCCTTAAACTTGAATTTTGGAATTTCTACGGAAAAACTAATTGGAGTTTCATCCCCAACAGAAGTCCCAATATTTCCTAGATTTTCTAATTCCAAAATTATTTGAATTTTTGAAAGGTCAATTTCAGCTGAATTCTCTTCAGAGAAGGTTTCACCTTCATTGTGAATAAATGATGTCATTACTTGACCAAAGTAAGAAACGAAATCCTCTAACCCACTGGCTGTCAAATTGATGACTTTCTCCTCTGGACCGTCGAATTTTGAAAGGTCAACAGTGTAAGTTTTTGGCTCACTCATTCTCTCACTTATCTCAAAACCAACCCTGAGTAAATCAGAAGGTATGGCTTCCATAGATACTCTCGCGTTGCTGGTATTCAGTGCATCCAAAATCGCTTGAGGGACCTTCAATCTGTAAAAGTCAAACGATGCCGAAAAACCAGCATTGAATTCAAAACTTGGCCCCCACTCATTGAAATTCATATCCTCAATGTTGAATTCCATATCCGACTCTACGCATGACCAATCTGCTTCATCTGCAGAACAAATTTGGTTTCCATCAGAATCAAGAATCTCATGCCGAGGATTGTACGAGTCAAAACCTTTCAAGGTGATATTCAATTCATCTTCACCATTAGTTCTCTCAACTAATACAATTGAATCATCCCCCGTAGCAGTTTGTAACCAAGCTGGTAAAATTAGTTCCAAAGTTAGTTCCGTTGGAGGCAAATCTTCAGGAATCATATCCTGAAGTAAATCCTGTCCAAATTCCGTTTCAATGATTAAACCAGAATCCAATACCCTCTGTAAATCGCTTTCCTCGATTGCATCTAAAATACCTGATGGGTCATCTACTTCTTGCTTTACCAAATCCAATATACGAAGTGGGAAAGAATTAGATGATGAACGCAGGTAAATTGGATGAGTCCCATCCATCGCATTAGGACCTTCTATACAATAGTAAACTTGGGTCCCGGGAGGTAATGTTTCAGGACAAGAAGGATGGGTGTAATTCAGTCCCCCTGGGGAATCGTCCATCCCAATTGATGCCGAATTAGAAACCCATGAAGGGTCACTGAGCGAGATATCTCCAACCGTTGAAACAGCCCCTTCTATAGCATCTGAAATCAGATCCATAGGGAAATTATCAGTGAAATTGTCTAATTCAACCAAATCGTTCTGATATGCCAGCCTTATTCCATCGGATGTAACCCATGGAATCTCTGCATTTTCAGTTACATCAACAAGTGAAATCCCCCAATCGCTCATCGTTGTCGCGTCAATGTGGTTTATTCCAGCTACAATATCCACGTATGCCGAATCTTCGTCTGACATATCAAGTGTTACTCTCAGAGTTATTCCTGTTTCTTCAGGTGCGATAGCAACACTGCTTGTCTGTGTGGAATTTCTATATCCAATTTCAACGCTAACCTCTCTAGAGATTCTCTCACCACCTACAGGTGCATCTAGATTATCGATATCCCATTGAGCAGCCATGTAAGATGGTGGTCCCGACTTTATCACTTGGATTCCTGTCGGGTCAACTGACTTCACAGTTGCAAAGTCTGGTGGATTGATTACGAATACAGAATTGTGCCCTGGTTCGCTAAATAAATCAAAATTAGAAGTGATATCTGAACCCATTACCAACATACCACGATATACTCTCTCAAGAGTTAGAGGGTCAACATTAGCGAGATTGAATGTAGAAGTTGAGAGTGAAACACTAGCGGTTACAGAGAAGCAAATAGGGGGGTCAAACACGTTGTTTGCAAGGCCTGCTTCACTAGCTGTGTCAGAGTTGGGGTCATCACTACAAGACGTTGTTATGCCTGAATTGGTAATTGAATTAACATAATCCGATTCAATTGAATTTACAGTTCCAAAACCACTATCCAGAAGTTCTTCAATCGTATCATTTACTTCTAGAATCAATTTTTCTTTTACCGTTTGAGTTCCTGCACCTGTCGGTGTATCGAAATAATTCCTAATCAAATCGGCTGGAGCCCCATCTTCATCACTCATACCTTCAGCGGTTAAGGCTGCATCAACTCCCGGTATAGTGCCCAAAACAGAACGATTGTATTCCCTTAAGGCCCAAGACATTTCCATTTCAATCGTAGAAGTATCAATTAGGTCAAACTCGTATACTCCTTCAATCCAGTCTTGCTGATTTTGAGTTCCATCATCGGCTTTATCCCAATCATCACACGTCCCCCCATTTAGTTGGCAACTTTGCATACCTGTCGCACTCGCTAAGGGGGCGAAAAGAGAAATTGCGAAAATCGAAATCAATGAAAAAGCAAGTCTCCGATTCATGCTATCGTATACTCTGTATACTGGGACATTTAACATGGTTTGCCTCATCGAGGTAAATATGCCAATCTCTTTCGCACACATTTGTGACAGAGATTCTGCAAGTGATGAACATCAACGCCTGAAAGAGATTGGTATCCTAAATCCAAATTTGAAACCAATGCCATATAATGACTCAATTGCCATTCCTGTGACGCAAGGCGAATTAAAGTTAGAATTCGAAATAATCGAGAGACACAATCCGCATATTGAATTGCAGTCAATATTAGACAACCCCCCCAAGAGATGGGAAAAATTAGGGGACATGGTGATTTTCAAACAAGGCACTGACACTTCAAATTGGGATTTGGAAGAAGTCGCAAAAACACTCGGTGCAAAGCGTATTGCAATCCAAAACGAGATCGATTCTGGACCAAAAAGAGAATCCCGTCTTGAGTTAATCCACGGTGAAGACGGCTGGGTAGTTCACAAGGAGAATTTCGTGGAGTACGAATTCGATGCAAAAAAGGTAATGTTCTCGTCAGGAAACGTGACAGAAAGAAGGAGAATGGGTGAAATCCAAACTAAAGACGATGTAATTATCGATGCGTTTTGCGGGATTGGTTACTATACACTTCCATTTCTAGTCCGCGGTTTAGCAAAGCATGTTCATGCTTGCGAGATAAATCCAAACAGCATTACTGCTCTAAGAAAGGGCTTAAAGCGAAATGGAGTTAGTGAGAGATGTACAATTCATGAAGGGGATAACAAAATCACAATGAAGAGCTTGCGTGGAATTGCAGATAGAGTAATTCTAGGCTTAATTCCATCATCAATGAATGCATGGGGAAATGCGATTCGATGCTTGAAACCTAGTGGAGGAGTCCTTCATATTCACATGAACGTTCACGAAGATGAGATTCAAGAATGGGCGAACAAAACTGCAGAATGGTTTGCAACTGCTTCAGGAATGAATTCCGAGATTTTGCATACTGAAATAGTAAAACAATACTGTCCTAGAATAATGCACATAGTTCTAGATTTGAAACTATGTTAGTCTTCATCGAGAAGAATTGCATCTGGCTCTTCAACTCTACTTCCAGCATAGAAAACGTATCCAACTACTCCTAAGCCAATTAGAATGACTGAGACTGTTATTTTGCCTGCAGTAGTAGCCAAGAATGATTGAGCTTCATCCTTTGCTGGTTCGTCTTCGTAGGGAATTACTCCAATCATCTCAACCTTGGAGATGTGCACTTCCCAAATCGGGCGCCCGGCTGTAGATGCTGGATTCATCACGGTTTCTTCGCCTGAGGGGTCATCTGTAGTTGGAACGGCTGCGATTGCCCTAACGTGACTCATCCCATTTCGAACAATTCCAAATGTCACGTATCCCTCATCATCCCGATTCTCCGGGTCTAAGCCATGAGCTTCTGTTTCAGCGATATACCATTGCGAGTCAGCGCTATCGGGGTCTTGGCTACGTGCCATACCGATTGCACCATCCACATGTGACAAATTTTCATTATGCTCCATATCTACAGTTTCACCAGTTCCTCCACTACCACAAGATGCACTGGTGGCGGGATAAATTCCAACTGTTTTGCAGGTTGGGTCACCTGCTTGAGTAACGAAATCATCGATTACTCGATGGAAGAAGATACCATTGTAAATCTGATTTTCTACGTTCTTGATCATGTTCGTAGTAGTATTTGGTGCCCACTCCTCGAATAACTCGATTACGATTTCACCTTGAACCTCTGCCCCGAGATGACTTGGTTTGTATGAAACATCGATTCTGAGAACTGCATCTCCAGGTCGGGGTTCATCCATTGGCGATCCCTCTAATTCAGGGCCGTCATTCCATCCGGACATATCGACCTCGATAGACCTCCACGGTTCATCCCCTGTTTCGTAATTTGCACCAACTACCGGCATAGCCAGCAGCAGACAAAGTAAGATTGCTACTGCTCGCATGTGAAAGCCACTACCTCAAAACTATGAAATCATTCTTCTCTAGCTTTCCTAGCGTGAATGAATGATTGAACGCAGATGTAGGTGTAGACTGAACCAGTTACAAGAAGCATCAACATTGAGCCCGATGCGTAATTGATTCCATCAGACATCACCATGAAGAAGCGTGTTCCTCCAAGTGCACAGAGAAGACCGAATGTTGCCGCAATGTGCATCCACAATTTCCTCTTCTCAGGCATCTTTGTAGCAAGAATACCGGAGATAAGCAAAGGCAAACCTAGTAGAGATGGGAAGTAGGATGTTATTGAGTCTGATTCAGAAATCACTGAAATTGCAATTCCCCATAATACTAGGAAAGCACCGTACCCTGTTGTTATGTTTGGAATTGATTGGCCGCCCACTGTGAACTGTTCGCTCATGTTTACTCGTTGTAGGTCATCCCTTTGAGGATTTGCTTCATTCAAACTAAAAAAGCGAAGACTGATGAGTAGGAAGTAGTTCGTCTCCTAACATGGAGGACGAAGTTTTCGAGGCAGAAATAATGCCGGAATCTGGAAATTATGTCCTCAATATCACCCTTGCAGCGACGTTTGCTGTATCAATTATCTTCCTAATGCTAGGGACAAGCATAGGGCACCTCGTTGAAGTAGGAGGCGTTCAAGAAGCACCTCGCAACTGGTGGGAAGTTCCAATTCATGAACGGCACAAGATGACCAACCTCAATATGACAGAAGAGCGATCTAAACTCCCAATCGAGGGCCCATACAAGGACGAGGTACCTGACGTACTAACATATACCGAACACTGGGTGGATGTCGAATTACCGCTATCGGAAGAGGATGCTGGTTTCCCTGAAGATGATGTGATGCACGTGGCCATCTGGAGGCCAAATGTGCCTGATGATGTCAAAGTTCCAGTGATAATGACCATTCACCCATACTACGATTTCGGAGGCGAAGGTATGCCAGGAGTTGGCGATGACTCTAATCCTAACACGGTTCCTGACCTAGGAGTTGGAAAATGGGTGTATGACAATTTCATCTCGCACGGGTACGCACTCGCGCAAGCCTCAACTTTTGGCACAGGACAATCAACTCACTGTCAAGACGTCAAAGGATTGGGCGAGCAAATTGGAATTCAAGCGGTCGTCGATTACCTTGGTGACCTAAATTGGACTAATGGAAATGTTGGACTAATGGGTAAATCATACGCAGGCACTACCAATTGGGAAGCAGCACAAAACCCCTCAGAACACCTCAAAACCATCGTACCGATTTCCGGCTCCATCGGTGTGCAAGAAATGTTCTACCGCAATGGTTCCAGTGAGTTTAGAGCAGTCGGATATGATGCCGCATATTGGGCGGCAACAAGCGACCTTACTACCGACGAATTGAGAGTATGTCAGGACGATTTACAAGGACCTCTAAATCCGTTCACAACCCATCTATGGGCTCAATATGGCGGAGCAGAGTGGAATGACTATTGGGATGAAAGAAGACACCTTCCTGACGTCCTTGCAAATTACAGAGGAAGTGTCTATCTTGTATGGGGAATGCAAGATTGGAACGTTGACCCTTACCATGCATTCCCGACATATCAAATGATGAGAGACGCGGGAATTCCTGCCAGGGGAATTATGGGTCAATGGGCTCATAATTATCCAGACCAACCTACAACTCATTCAAATGCTGTATCCCGTGGATACGGAGCAGAAGCCTACCCCGAAATGACGAGAATGGATTGGGCTGTTGACCTCTTCTGGTGGTTTGAATACTGGTTAAAGGGCGAAGGCCTGATGCCTGAATTACACGTTCAAATGCAGAGAAATGATGGAAGATGGCACGTAGAGGATACTTGGCCTCCTGAAGACATGTATTGGGAAGAGATAACCCTCGATCAAACAACAGCAACTGGTAGTTCAGTTAGTGCAACCTCAAGCGTCACAATTACAATTCCAGCATCCGAAAACGACCGCTTCATCTCTGGATTACCAACTCTACATCTATCTGCCTCAACCGGATTTTGTGATGGAGGTCAAGTGTTTGCAACCATGTTTGATGCAAGCGAAGACCTAAGACTTGGTCATGCAACAATGGATGTAAGGTATAGAGATGGTGGGTATGAGGCAAAAACAGTTACTCCTTTCACAACTTACAACATGCAAATGGAATTCAATCCAATGGATGTAATTGTGTCAGCTGGACATGAAATTAGAATCGAGTTGACTGAAAACGGCATGGATTACCTACCAAGTCCTTGCGCTGCAGTAGGCATGCAGGTTAACACCGACTCGTCTTCAACTCTAAGTCTTCCATTGATCGACCGTGATGAAGAGACAGCTCCTGAATGGTTCGAAGTTCCTAATTGGTGGGATGCAGAAGAATGAAGATTCTTGCCTTCGAGGATTCTGTTGACATAGAAGCGCTGCTGATTAGCGGAGGAGTAGAACTTTCGAGGCATGAATTCAAGCAATACTGGGATTCACAAAATTATCTTGAAAGAATTTCTGAATTCGCTCCAGACATTCTGATGCTAGACCATTACATGCCTCCAACACGCGGTTTAGACGTGCTCAAAGGATTACTTGCATCCGATGTCAAGAGGCCAAAGACAATCATAGCGATGAGTTCAGCAAGCATGGCAAACAATGCTATGCTCAATGCTGGCGCTGATATTGGGATCGTAAAGTTCGACATCTCAAAACTCAATATTTGGAACGCGCCCAATTAATGTGTTTCTAGACCATCACAGTGCCTGCGGCTGTTCCATCAGTCTTCCATATGTGTTCAGCCTGCTGAGTAGAGTCATAAACTGTGAAAAAGAGTGTGCTGCCCATGCACATAATACTGCCTTGATAGGAGTCCTCACTTCCAGTATTGATGTCTTTAACCATCACCGTGCCTACAGCTGTTCCATCGCTCTTCCACAGTTCATATCCGTTGATTCCATCATCTGCCCCAAAATAGACTGTGGAACAACCTGTGAAAGAACCTGGATAACTGTTTCCACCGCTATTGATATCCTTGACCATCACCGTGCCTGCTGCTGTTCCATCGCTCTTCCACAATTCATATCCATTGGTACCATCATGTGCCCTGAAATAGAGTGTGTTGTCTACTAATGTCAGTCCCGTAGGATTACCTGCTTGATTTCCGCTATAGATATCCTTGACCATCACTGTGCCTGCAGCTGTTCCATCGCTTTTCCACAATTCCGTTCCATACGTTTGAACATATGCCTTGAAATAGAGTGTATCGCTTTCACCATCACCATCTGTATCAATCGGTATTAATTCGTGAGGCCAACCGTTATCCAAGCCGGCATGGATATCCGTGACCATCACCGTGCCTGTAGTTGTTCCATCACTCTTCCACAATTCATCTCCGTGGACTCCGTCGTCAGCCCTGAAATAGAGGGTATTACCAACGGCTGTGAGTTCACCAAGATTGCTGCCGAAACTTCCGCTGCGAATGTCCTTGACCATCACCGTGCCTGCTGCTGTACCATCGCTTTTCCACAATTCATCTCCGTTGGTTCCATCGTTGGCTGCGAAAAAGAGGGTGTTGCCAATGGCTGCGAGGTAGTTTATCGCGGCGTTGCTACCTCCGCTATAGATATCCTTGACCATCATCGTGCCTGCAGTTGTTCCATCACTCTTCCACAATTCGGATCCATGGATTCCGTCGTTTGCAGTGAAATAGATGGTGTCGCCTTCACCATCACCATCGGCATCCATCGTCGTACAATGTCCTGGATAACTATCGGAAATTCCGCTATTGATATCCTTCACCATGACCGTGCCTGAACTTGTTCCATCACTCTTCCACAGTTCGTATCCGTTGATATCGTCGTGAGAACCGAAAAAGAAAGTGTTGCCTATACTTGCAAAGTTGCAATTGTTAGCGGAGTTATATTGCCCTTGTCCTAATGACTTTATCACGACTATCCCATCGATTACATTGTATTTCATAAGTTTCCAAGCATCATCGTTTATATCATAAGCAAAATAAAACAAGTCGTCTCCTACTGTCCTGAACATAGAAATATTTCTGTATTCAGATGATGCGAAAACGATAGGACAACCATCTGTATCAACAGGCTCTCCTGCAGGTGTGTCTGGACATGCGTCGACGTCGTCCGTAACTCCATCATTATCCGAATCTAATTGCGAGGTTGCACAGCCATCAACATCCACAATTGCTCCAGCATCTGTATCTGGACATGCGTCTATGTCGTTAGTTACACCATCGCCATCTGTGTCAAGTTGGTTGTCCGCACATCCGTCTACATCGACAGTTGCTCCAGTATCGGTATCTGGACATAGATCAACATCATTCATGACTCCGTCTCCGTCGTTATCCAACTGAGAAGCGGAACAGCCTACTGAATCAACTGATTCACCAGCAGGAGTGTTTGGGCAAATGTCAACATTGTTCATGACTCCGTCTCCGTCATCATCCAACTGAGAAGAGGAGCAGCCTACTGCATTGACCGTCTCACCAGCAGGAGTATTTAGACAGAGGTCTATGTCATTCATTACCAGATCATCGTCATCATCCAATTGGGATTGTCCACAACCATCTGCATCTACAGTCTCACCGGCAGGGGTGCTTGGACACAAATCAATTGAGTCGTCAACGCCATCTCCGTCTGTATCAGGTGTTGTTGGATCGTGTGTACATCCAGCAAGAGTTGCACAAATCATCACTAGGGCGAAAAAAATCGCTTTGACTTTAGTCATGAATGTCGTAACAAGACGTATTTTAAAATGATTGCACCCTCAATCGTGAGGTTGCCAATCGTCTTGACCTGGTTCTCTATACCACCAATAACCTTCGTCGTCTTTCCACCACTCGACGCCATCATCATCGGTGTAGTAGTCTTCATCCTCTTCTACAGAATTCGGGTCTTCAAGACCGCTTTCTTGCGCCATCTCTTTCTTGAGTTGGTTTATGCCTTCATCCACATCTGCGAAAACTCTGTTTTGAGTTCTGATTTCTGCTTGGTGATCGCCTGCAGCAATCGCATCGTCAGAATCCGCATAGAAATCCGCAGCCATACTATTCCTGAATTCTTCAAATTCATCACGACCAAATGAGCCTGTGAATTCATTACCTTGAGATTTCATTAAATCGTCTAAGTTTTTGCGCTTGCCAAGTTTTAACTCGGGAGAATCTGGCATGTCCCCTTCATCATAAAATGCATCACTATCATCGGTAAGTTTTGGGAAAGAGCGGTCTTCAGGGTCTACTTCTTCAATTGCTTCAACAACCAAATCATGCTCCTCTTCGTCGATATTACCCTCTTCGTATTGCTGTGTAACAGTCTTGACAAGTTTTCTCAACGTCTTTGCTAGTGCACGGTCACTTCCTGCTTCAGCAACGACTTTGTCTACCTGCTTCAGCAAGCGTTCGTATGGACTTCCAGTGATGGCACCGAAGATTCGTCCAAAACCGCGTTTCTTCTTCGCCATGAACAGATTGTATTGTTCGTAGTTTTTCAAGGATTTCCCCCGAAAACCTCAATTTTGCGACTTATTCATCACATAGTTCACTCTCGGGCCATCATGGTGAGCGACTGGTTAGCAGACGCTGTCTCCATTTACAATGACGAATCTCACAACCGCAGGGATGAATATGTGGCACAAGTTCACTTTCCTGCAAGGTTGCTAGAAGATATTCTTGGCTGGGCACTCAAAGCCCTACCAGATGAGATTTTAGTTGGACTAGACGTTTCGGTGGACAGAAACCTACCAGAGGTTGAAGTTGAATTCGAAGGTAGTGATCATAAGAAGAATTTGTTTGCAGGGCAAGGCTATAGAATTCATGAAGCCAAAATGGTAAACCGCGGTGATTCGTTTTCTGTGCATCACCTGCCTGAAGAATGGACTGACGAAGTATTCGGTAGTGATAGAGGCCCAAGGGCTGGGCGTTTTACCCACTGGCTACACACCCATCCAAACTGTCCAGCGATCCCGAGTGGGGCTGATGCTGATGCTGCTCAATCTACCGATGGCGTAGACCTTATTCTTGGAATTGAATTCTCACCTGAAGGCCCTTTGCCCTGGTTCGATGATATCGAGGGTGAAAGAAGAATAATTGGAGAAAAGAAGTCCTGGTTTTCAAGAAAGGACAAGCGGCAGGTCTTGGGCATAGCACCAACGGGGCATCGCATTCATTCCTTGGAATTAAACGCTTTTCACAAGGCAGGATTAGGTGTGAATGTCGTTTTCGTTAATGATGAAGGTATTGCCTACTGACAAGTTGTCTCGAAGTTAAAGGAATCTAGGAAATCTTCTAAATCATCTAATCTGTCTGAATTGACCCCAAAGTCAGCGCCGCCAATCCTCGATTGGCTGTGAACTTCCACATAGCCACATTTATTGTCATAGGTAACATCATCTGGAAATTGCAAAAATAGAGTTCGGTCTACAATGTGGCCTTCACTAAAGGTGGTAGTGAATCCTCTAGTGTCAACCCACTCTTCCATCGCTTGGTGTAATTCCTCATCGCTTACATTTAACGTAATTTGGCGATGATCACAATTTCCAGAATTTTCTGGGCAATCATCTGGCATCGTATCTGTGGCTAAAGGAATAGATAGAACATTCATGACAATAAGCCCTACAATATAGAGGGCTGGAGCCCAAAGCCAAGTTCGGCTAGACAAGAAATCACCGGCGCTTCCAACTACCGTCATTCCATTCGTAAACGATAGGCTGACCTGTAGGAATTTCCAACTTCAATACTTCCTCTTTGGACAATTCTTCTATACTCATAACCACTGAGCGAAGACTGTTTCCATGAGCTGCTACAAACACGTTTTTCCCTTCTTCTAAGGACGTAATAATTTCTGATTGCAAATAAGGTATTGTTCGCGCCGCTGTGAGTTCTAAAGACTCACCATTTGGTGGTGGAACATCATAAGAGCGCCTCCAAATGTGAACTTGCTCATCTCCATATTTGTCTCTGGTCTCCTGCTTGTCTAGCCCTTGTAAATCGCCATACATGCGTTCACTCAATTGCCAAGAAACATACACTGGAATTGTATTGTCACCAGAATCTCTCGATTGAGCCCATTTAACCATACGAGATTCGTTTTCACTCATCGAATCTCCAGATTCAGAATATTGGAAGATTGGCGTCTTTCCAGAATCGTGTTGCGCCAAAGCCAGCATAGCGGTCATTTGTGCTCTAATCAAGGTAGAAACGTGGACTTCGTCTATCGGTAGTGAGGCGATTTCCTTACCTCCAGAAATCGCTTCTTCTATCCCTTTGTTTGTAAGTGGGACATCTACCCAACCAGTGAACAGATTGGCAGCATTCCACATGGATTGGCCGTGCCGCATTAGGATGAGAAGTGCCATGTGCCTCAAACCGAAGGGCGAGGGTTGCCATCCTTCAACCTTCTCAAGGCAAAAGTGTAGGAATCAGCCACAATGCCACCAACGGAAGCATTCCAAGAATGAAATCTCTCACAAACATTTGCAGCACAGTGTTGCTAGTTGCAACTGAGAATTTGTTAAACTCTTCTTGCATCTTGTCATCAATTTTATCAGAAACCACGCCAGCTCCTCTACGGGTCAGTTCTACTGCAGCACCAGTTGCTACCGCACCAACCAAACCTGCCGGGGTGAGTTTTCTTGCTTTCAAGGCAAGTAGGCCCCAAGTTTTGAGAGAGGTTTTTGCAACTGCAGTTGAGACTGGTTCCTGCTCTTCAGGTTCTATCTGGTCACGCTTTGAGAATTTCCTGAGCAATCCACGTAATTTGAACCCTGTATCGGCGATTTTCTTCAATCTGTCAATGTTCTGCTTTTGGATAGTCCTCAACATCCTTCTAACACGAAGAATTCTGTAAATGTCAATAAGTAACCACAACATTGCGAGGCATATTAGTAATATCATTCCGAAAATATTGGTGTCGCTCCAAGATGTCCAACCAAGTGGATCTGTCCAAAGTCTGAATAGAATAACTACTAGAATTGGTAAAGAGAAAGACAATATTTCGTTAACCGCAAGTAAAGTGTATCCCTTTACTGGTAATTCTTTCAATCTCTTCAGAACCCAACCTCCGTGTGGAGCGAGTTGTTTCGTTACCGAGAAAAATGGCTTTGCAAGCAAACACACCCGCAAAATTCCTGGAATTAACAAGAATAGGATATACAATTCCCACACATTGCTAGGAGGGAAAGTGATGAGAGCAAACGGCTGGACCACAACCTCTGCTTGTGCTGCTCCTTTTTGAATTGAGGGCCGCAGGTTTCATGCCATAGCCATACTTCGGACTGTTTATGGTCTTCTGGCACGGGCTAAGCGACTGGCTATCTTTCAACATCGATAGAGAGTGGATTGACGAGAATGTAAAGTGGAGAGATTTCGGCACTGGTGTGCGATTAGGCAAACTCGCTAGAGAAGATGCTCTGTCACTCGTTCTCTATGACGTAGTTAGTGATGTGGATGTTGATGCATTCATGCCACATAGCCATCCTGGTGGAGAATGCTACCTCGTTTTGGAAGGCGAAGTTTGGGACGAAGATGGAACATATCCAGAAGGCTCAATCGTTTGGATGGATAGAGAGACAACTCACACTCCAAGAACTAGAGGTCAGACCTTGATCCTAGTTCTATGGCCTGAAGGCGTGAAAGCGGCTTGAGGTGGACACATGTGGACCAATATCTCAGCATACAAGTTTCTTGATATGCCTGAGTTTGAAGAATTACGAGCACCACTCAAAGAGTTCTGTGATTCGCACGGAATTTAC
>MDSV01161949.1_pt1 | contig 51011 bp, 31 predicted proteins | sample 810851 | NCBI WGS metagenome assembly MDSV01 (sample SAMN05326640, study PRJNA326480) | marine metagenome | isolation source: seawater | place: Atlantic Ocean: North East | collected 2012
CAATTAACTTTGTATAAAAAATTCTTTTGTCAAAAACACAATATTGATCCAAAGTTGGTTGAAACTCATTTTGCTTTACTCAAGAGAACTGCAAAAAAAGAAAATGTAGAGATATTCCGAGTCACCTCTGGTGTAAAGAAAACTACAAATGCAACAAAACTGTTAACTGATGCACTCGCAAATTTAAAATCTGGGTTTGCCGTTAAAAATAGAAAAAGTTGTAATAAATGTGAATTTTGTAAATCGGAATATTGTCCGTGAGCAAGGATTTATATATTTATGGTTCTATGTCGCCACCGGGCACAAAGACCTATATCAGCACAAAGATTGAAGAAAGTCCCGTACCTATTCACCCTCATTATGCAAAAATGATGAATCCAGAACTTAAAATCGGAGATTTGGTTGAAACCTGTACAGGCAAAATAGGATTAATAAAAGAATATGATGCTTATCCAAATGAGGGCTCTATGACAATTTTCGGAGCCAATAATCGCTATTACAAGGTTATGATTGGAGAAGAAGAAAAAATATATGTTGGATATTCTTTAAAAAAAATATAAAAAAAACTTGACACACTTAGAATGGTGTGTTATACTATTATAAATTAGGAGTAATAAATTGACTGATAAAATTAGAATCCTTACCATAGGTGACCATCCGCTCTCACCTTCTGGAGTAGGGACACAAACAAAGTATATTTGCCAAGCCCTGTTGGACTCTGGTAAATTTTCTATTTTAAGTTTGGGCGGAGCAATCAAGCATAACGATTACAGGCAAATACAGGTAGAACCTTATGACAATGAATGGAGAATTATACCAATTGATGGCTATGGAACACCAGAAATGATCAGGTCAGTTATCAGAACTGAAAAGATTGATATGGTTTGGTTTATGACAGACCCAAGATTTTGGGAATGGCTATGGATGATGGAAAATGAAATACGTCCACTTTGTCCTATGATATACTATCATGTTTGGGATAATTTCCCTGCACCAATGTTTAACAGAGACTTTTATCTATCAAATGATCATATAGTTACGATATCAAGAGTAACTGATGATATTGTTAAAGCCGTTGCACCAGAGGTGCCAAGAACTTATCTACCTCATGCAGTAGACTCAGCAATATTTAAAAAGTTTAACAAAGAGGAACTTAGCAAAGTTAAAAAAGCTCTATGGACAGACCAAGGCTTAGAAGAAGATATATTTACAATATTTTGGAACAATCGCAATGCCCGAAGAAAACAGTCGGGGACATTAATATATTGGTTTAAAAGTTTTCTTGACAAAGTTGGTCACGATAAAGCTAGATTGCTTATGCATACTGACCCGGGAGACCCCCATGGTCAAGACCTACCAGCAATTATAGAAAGTTTGGGTCTCACCAACAAGCAAGTTATGTTATCAACAGAAAAGTTACCACCAGAACATCTATCAGCATTGTATAATGCAGCAGATTGCACTGTTAATATTTCTGATGCCGAAGGGTTTGGTTTGTCAACTTTAGAGTCTCTTGCTTGTGGTACACCAATTGTAGTCAATATGACAGGAGGTTTGCAAGAGCAGATCAACACTGCCAACGGTTTTGCTGGTATCCCACTATATCCTGTTTCAAAAGCAGTAATTGGAAGCCAACAGGTGCCTTACATCTACGAAGACAGACTCAGTGAGAAGCAGTTCGTCGATGCAATGCAAAAAATGCTTTTACTTGGAAAAGACGGAAGAGCAGAGTTGGGCAACGTGGGGATGAAACATGTTCAAGAAAATTATGATTTTTCTAAATTTAAAGAAAAGTGGGTTAATTTGATGTTAGACATTTATGAGAGTAGCAAAAACTATTCCAATATTCTTTTCAAGGAGGTTGCATGAAAAAGAAGATTTTAATTAGAGGACCAGTTCTTTCCCAATCAGGCTATGGAGAACAAGCAAGATTTGCCTTAAGAGCATTAAGAACTCGAGAGAATGATTATGATATTCACATTCAACCCATACGCTGGGGAAACACTGGGTGGATCTGGGAAGATACAGAGGAACGCCGGTGGATGGATAAGATGATTACAAAAACTGCTCATTACACTCGAGAGGGTGGAGAGTTTGATATGTCTTTAATGGTTACAATACCCAATGAGTGGGAAAAAATAGCACCTGTAAACATAGGTTACACTGCTGGGATAGAAACAGATCGTGTCTCGCCCAGTTGGCTTTTTAAAGGAAACGATATGGACAGAATTGTAGTGGTATCAAATCACTCAAAAAATGTTTATAAAGAGACTTTAGCAAAAGGAAAAAATCCGGAAACAGGCGAAGAGGTTAGTTACGAACTGAGTACACCAATTAGTTCTGTAGGATATGCAGTTAGAGACTTTGAACCAAAAAGTATTGATGGATTTGATCCGACAACTGGTTTTAATTTTTTGTGTGTATCTCAGTGGGGCCCAAGAAAAAACTTTGAAAATACCATTAAGTGGTGGGTTGAAGAATTTCATGACCAAAAAGTTGGCCTGATATTGAAAACATCATTGGCAAACAATTCAATGATTGACAAAACGAAGACTGAAAATATGTTAAAAAACATATTGTCTAAGTATGAAAACAGAAAGTGTAAGGTTTATATGCTTCATGGTGACCTTTCTGATGGACAAATGAAGTGGCTTTATCAACATGAAAAGGTGAAGTGCTTAATAAATGCTGCTCATGGTGAGGGCTTTGGACTTCCTATTTTTGAGGCTGCACAAGCTGCACTACCAATTCTAACAATAGGGTGGTCTGGACAGATGGATTATCTTGTACACGATGGTCGTGAATATTTTGCAAAAGTAGATCATGTTCTTGCAAATGTTACACCTGAAGCAGTGTGGGATGGAGTTATTCAAGAAGATGCGCAATGGGCATACGCAGAACAAGGCTCATTTAAAATGCAACTTCGCCGCATCAGAAAAAACTGGAAAAAATTCAAAAAAACAGCAGTTCAGCTACAAAACATCGTAAACGAAAAATACAGTGAAGAGATCATGTATAAAGAGTTTTGTGATAAAGTTTTGGGAGAGTCTGAAAGCATACAACTATAGAGGAGAAACAATGGAGTTAGATTTCAGTTTCTGCATTATTACCGACAACTCAACAGAGGCATGCAGAAGGATATCTCAAACAGTATCCAGTATTCGAAAATTGAACATACCAAACTATGAAATATTAGTTATTGGCGGAGAAGACAACAAGTTTTCCGGTGATCTTAGTGATTTCCGGAAAATAAACTTTGATGAATCAAGTGTGTCTGGTTGGATAACAAAGAAGAAAAATAATATCTCCAAGTTATGCAAGTATGATAATTTAGTTATATTTCACGATTATTTTGTATTTCACAAAAATTGGTATGAGGGATACAAAAAAATGTATGAAGATTTTTCTCAATGCGACGTATGCTCTAATCCAGTCTTCATGATAGACGGTAGAAGAGAATTTACTGATTGGGTAACCTTAGATCACCCTGAGCTTGGCTGGGGATCTCCTTTGAATTACAATGACTGGACTCAAACTCAATATCAATATATCAGCGGTGGCTATTTTGTTGTTAAGAAGCAATTTATGTTAGACAATCCACTTGATGAAGCCTTGGCTTCTCACCAAAGTGAAGATGTAGAGTGGAGTAAAAGAATAAGAAATAAAGCAAAAATCATTTGCAATCCATATTCTTATGTTAAGCACAATAAGCAACATCGCAATTTGCGAGTTACACACGAACAAGTATGGGAGAGAATGGTGTGATAAAATATATCTTTTTTGATCTTGACGGTGTACTAGTAGATGCTTGTGATTGGCATTATCACTCTTTAAATGACGCTCTTGTCCACCACTTAGGGTTTACAATATCATATAAGGACCATATCTCAAGGTTTAATGGATTGCCAACAAAAGTTAAGCTAGATTTACTAGACATTGAAGAAGATAAGCAAAAAGACATCTGGAACATGAAACAAGATAGAACTCTATATAACATAAAAAAATATGGAAAGATAGATAAATATAAAATAAGAATGCATGAGTTGCTAATACGTGACGGTTATGTTTTGGCGTGTGTTACAAATTCAATAAGAAAGACAGCCAAAGAAATGTTAAGAGTAACTGGTCAAGATAGGTATATGAATTTTCTTGTGACAAATGAAGATGTGATCAATAACAAGCCTTTCCCAGACTGTTACTTATATGCTATGAAAAAACTACAAGCTTCCAAAGGAGAGGTTCTTATAGTCGAAGATTCTCCAAAGGGAATACAGGCAGCAAAAACATCAGGCTGTCGAGTATTGGAAGTGAAAGATGTTTATGATGTTACTTTAGATAAAATTAGGAATTTATTATGAAAATATTAATACCAATGGCGGGAGCCGGCTCTCGCTTTGCAAAAGAGGGCTTTACATTTCCAAAGCCATTGATCGATGTTGCTGGCAAGCCAATGATTCAGAGGGTTGTGGAGAATTTGGATTTTGACTGTGAATATATCTTTTTAGTTAGAAAAGAGCACATTCAAGAATATTCTGGACTTCTGCACACTTTAGATCGGATTACTAATGGCCGCTTTTCTTATGTAGAGATTGATAGGCTAACAGAAGGTGCCGCATGTACCGCTTTGATGGCAAAAGATTTAATTACAGACGATGACCTGTTGATAGCAAACTCTGACCAAATTATAGAATACGAACCAGCAAACTTTGTAACTTTGAAAAACTTAACAGATGTTGACAGTATTGTTTGGACTTTTAACGCTGTTCACCCAAAGTGGAGCTTTGTAAAAACAAACTCAAGGGGTTTTATTAACGAAGTAGCAGAGAAGAAGCCAATTAGTAATATTGCAACCTGTGGAATATACTGGTATAGAAACGGATTAGACTTTATAAGATACGCAGAACAAATGATTGACAAAGACATTAGAGTTAATAACGAGTTCTACATAGCACCTGTTTATAATGAGCTAATTCAAGACGGAAAAACACTTATACCATATTATGTTCACAAAATGTGGGGAATAGGTACTCCCGAAGACTTAAGGTTTTATTTGGACAAAAGATGATAATTATTTCCCACCGAGCCAACTTGTTTGGCCCTGACCCTGACAACGAAAACAGACCAGAACAAATACTAAAAGTTTTGGCAATGGGTTACGACGTGGAGATAGATGTTTGGTTAACAGAAGAGGGTTGGTTTTTGGGACATGATAAGCCACAATATGAAATTGAAATAGATTTTTTATTAACGAGTAGGCTTTGGTGCCATGCAAAAAATGCCGCCGCTTTACAAGAATTAACCTTAATGGATGTTGTTGCCTTTTGGCACCAAAAGGATGATTTTACTTTGACAACAAATAATTTTATTTGGACCTATCCCGGACAGACTTTAACTTATTCTTCTATTTGTGTTTTGCCAGAAAATTCAAATCAAAACTTTAAGAAATGTGCTGGTATTTGCACGGATTACCCGATTAAATATGGAGAGTTAGGATTATGAAATTTTATTGTGAATGTTCTTATTGTGTGGGTGAAGCCACTAAGTCATATACATGGCAAGTATCTCCAAGGTTAATTTGGGTTGAGATACCTAAAAACGCAAGTCAATCAATCAAAACCAGATATCTGAGTGATAAGACTTTTAAGATGCACAACAAGAAAACAATAAATACCGAATATTTCAAGGAAGGATTTGTCATCTTAAGAGACCCAGTTTCTAGATTTAAGTCTTTATTGGCTCACTATTTTTTACCCTCGGGAGGTAGGTATCGTTCTGGTAAGAAGTGGCTTGACACTTATCTAGCTGGTAGAGAAATAGATGAAAATAACTTGTGTGAATTGGTTTTGTCAAAGTTTCATAACATAAAGGATATTGAAGAACCTCATCACTGGAACGCCCAATCATCTTTTATACCTAAAGAATTCTATAATCTTGAAAAACCACATTTTTTGGGAATGGACTGGGTCAAGACAAAATTCCCGTTTCAAAATAGATCACAGTCAGAACTAATCAACATTGCTGATATTGAAATCAGAAAGATAAAGCAATTATACGCTGAAGATTACAATTTAATAAAAACAACAAAAGGAGAAATATAAATGAAATTAAGCGATCAAGCAATTGGAGTCCTTATGATGGCTCTACAAAAATCTCTCTTAGAGCAGATGGACATTGTTCCAATGCTTAAAGAGTTAAACTTGGCACAGATGGATAACAACGAGTTAATGGTTGAAAATCCACCCGACATTAAAGTAAGGGTACCAGTTCCACCAAAATCAGCAGAAGTTAGAGTAACTGAGTCTGAAGCAGACACACCATTCTTTTATGGACAGGATTTTAACAAAGATGCCTAAATACGTCTATAAATGTCAAAGTTGTGAACAATCATTCACAGTTTTTCATGGAATGACTGAAGACCAAGATCATTGTGAAATCTGTGGTGAAAAATCTTGTGTCAAACGAATACCACAAATGCCTTCTGTTAAAATAGTTGGCAAAAAAGCTGGACAGTTGGTCGATGATTATATCAAAGACACACAAGAAGAGCTTAAAAGAGAAAAAGAAAAATTAAGAAAAAAGGAGTATAAACCATCATGACGTCTTTAGAAATATGGCTAGTTGTAGGTATAATTTTTGTAACCTCCGCAGCATCATTTTTATTTTGGTACATAAGAAAACTATTAGCAAAATTGCTTTTTATTTCTGAAAACCTAAATGATCTTGTTGTTATGGTTCAAAATTATAAAGATAACTTGAAAAAAGTGTACAATATGGAATCATTTGTGGGTGACCCCACAATAGAGCATCTCATTAAGCATACAAACAGTTTAGTTGAAATGTTGGAAGATTATAAAGATGTTTATGACATAGTAGAACCGTTACAGAGCTTAAAGGAGGCACAAGAATATGACGACACCCCCCAAGAAAACGAGGAGGAGACGCTCACGAACCCAGTCTCCGAAGAAAATGTATTTTACGCAGGATCACGAAAACGCGATAATTAGATACGCACAATCTGAAGATTTAAAAGAGAGAACAGAATTATACATAAAATGGATACAACCAGCATTTAATGAATTGGTTGATAAGATTGTTTTTACTTATAAATTTACAACTTTACCGAATATTGATGAACTTCGAGCCGACTGTAAAGTGTGGCTCACCACTATATTAGACAAATACGACCCGAGTAAAGGCTCCAAAGCCTTTTCTTATTTTAGCGTCATAACAAAAAATTGGTTCATACATAAAGTTAAGCAAACCACAAAACGTGCCCGACGAGAAGTTGACTACGAATCAGTTCAGAAAGAAATAGATGAGCAGTATGTAGATAATAGAAATGAGTATTTAGACCAAAAAGAAAGAGAAGAATTTATGATAAATCTTTGGTCTGAGATTGCCAGTTGGGAACCGGAAATGATGAAAGAAAACGAGAAGAAGGTATACGAGGCAGTAAAAATCTTGCTACAATCTGTGGATCAAATAGATATTTACAACAAAAAAGCAGTTTACCTATACCTCAGAGAACTAACTGGTTTGAATACAAAACAGGTTGTAAACCAACTAAACAAGATGAGAAAGAAATATAGAGTATTTAAAAAGAATTGGGACTCTGGGAAAATTTAGTTCAAAACTAATTAAGGTTACTATGTCAAAAACTGTAGATCAATACATTCAGGAAACTGTCAATAACATTCGCAAAGATAGAGAAGTAACTCAAGAACTTCTCGATGACGCGATGAAGTGGTTGTCAAAGGATGAATCACGCCACCGAGAGGTAGGTATGGTGTTGTCTAAATATGTTGAAACACTTCAGCGGTCCAACGAACAATTGGTGAAAGTAGTAACCTTAATGTCCAAAGAAAGTAAATCTAAAGGACTTTCTGAGGAAGATAAAAATGATTTGCTTGACATGATATCAAAAGAGGGACCGGAGGATGAGTAGTGACATTCCTGTGTTTTATAAAAATCCTGATTTTTATCAAGACGACAAGTCTTATGTAGATATGGTCAAAGAACAAGAAGACCACTTGATTGAAGAATCGCTAAATCCTCTTTCTGGAAAAAGAAATTGGACGGCGATGTGTCTTAGTCAATACAATCAAGCAGATAAAAATCAATCACAAAACTTACAAGGCCAAAGAATACCAATAAAGTTAAGGGTAATGGGAACTTTAGATTCCTGCATACCAGATCCTTGTAAGGAACAATTTTCTGACGAAGAACAAAAAAGAATTAAAAGTTGTCACCCTACAGGATATTCTGCTCGACCACTAGGGGTTGGAGAGACTGTGCCTCAATTTGGCCACATGCTTAATATGAGTTTCACATCAGGCCCATCATTAAATGGAAAACACCGTGGTCTACAATATACTAATCCATCTGGTAAGAATCAATTAAGATATAACTGTGAGAGTGGTACATTTAGTGTTGTTAATGCTGGTTTTACAACTTTGTACGAGGAGGTCCAACCAGATACTGGACCTGCTTCTGGAGAGATAAGTAACGGAAAAATAATCAAGGGTGGTATAAATTTAAATTGGGAAGAATTAAAAGAGATTGGAAGAGAAAAGCTGTTTGAAGAATTATTGTCTAATATAGCTAAACATGAATCCGGTGACGCCGCATATGATGCCTACAACAGAGGTGCATGTGGAACGTGTGGAAGCCGTGGCGATGCAGGGATGATAGCAGCTTATGGTAAAAAGTTGTCTGAATTAACAATAGCAACAGTAACGAAGAAAGCTATGACAGAAGAAAAAATTGATGGCAAGTCTCTTTTTGCATCAGGAAAATATCAAATTGTACCCGGCACTCTCAATAGTGCAATCGATAAAATTAAAGGCTGCAACACAGCGGAGGTTTATGGCCCTGAGCAACAGGAAGCTTTCGGGGTTTATTTGATGCTTATGAAAAGACAGAAATTAGGAAAATATTTACTTGGAGATACGTCAATTAGTGCTGCTGATGCACAATTGGCAATGGCTCAAGAGTGGGCTGGTATCCGTGTAATTGCCAACCACCATAGAAAAGAATCTAAAGGTGGTTGTCGTAAAGCTGCTAATTTAGTTCCCGGAAATTCTTATTATAAAGACTACGATAATTGGTGCAAGGGTAAAGATGGCAAAAAAATATCTCCAACTAACCCTCCTCCTAGAAAAGATAGTAATCCTGACAACATAAAGCTTGATAGAGCCAAAGCCACAGCCGCTGCAATAGAAGCAGCCCGTCAAAAGTGTGATAAATCTGCTTATGCTCAAGATTTAGCTAAAAAACAGGGGGTCAAAAAATGATTTTAAACCCTGACCAGTTATCTGATAACTATGCTTTACAAAGCCTTAAAAAAGAACAAACTACTGACCAAATTGTTGAATTGTATTCTTCTTTTCGCGGTAAGGAGGAATTTTCTGCTAAAGTTATAACAAACGGTCCCGATGCTGACACATCGGTTATTGGATTTCGAACGTGGGTAAAGTTTAGAACTGAAATACAAGAGGGTTGCTTACCAGACCCTTGCGACCCATCTTTAAGCCAAGAAGAAATAAAAAAAATAATTAGTTGTCACCCTACTAGCGTTTCAATTAGGCCCTTTGGTGAAGCAGACCAACCACCACGTTATGGACAAACTGTATTGATAAATTATGTAGAGAACGGACCAAACAACAATGGACTTCAAAGAGACCCAAGATTTGTTCCTGAGCATAAATTGGTTAAGTACAATTATCAGTGTGTAGCCGGTGAACTTACCGGGCTCCGAAGTTTCAGTTCAGGTTTGCAGCAAACATTGATGCAAGACGTGCCACTCAATAGCCCCCCAGAGTTAGACCAAACTTCTACACCAAATCAGTTGATCTCTTCTGTGACTAGTGATGACACTGTTTTTCTTTTTGGTGATAGCCAAATGCAACCCTCAACCAAAGGCGGAGATACAGTAGGAAAAACCCTAGAAAAAACCTTTAAAAAAGACAGAACCGCTGACCAAGCAAAAAAAGTCACCAGAGTTGGCAATGGTGGCTGGACACCAAAAAAGTATGTAACGAATTTTAATTCACAATTGAAATCTAATATTGAAAAGAAGCCAAAGTTAATTGTTATAGTTCTTGGTGGAAATGGTGTTCACCCAAAAGCAAAACATGCTTTAACTTTATTAGAAAAAATTAGAGCCATAAGTCCTACTTCTCAAATTATATGGATTGGCCCTCCTCCACCAGCTTCAGATGGCACAACGTACAACAAGGATGGCAAGCTTTTAAAATCCAGAAAAGATAAAAACAAGATATTGCAAGATAATATTTCCTCTAAAGTTAGTAAGTTTATAAACTCTTATGAAGTTAGTGGCTACGAAAGTGGATACAGTTGTTCTGGTACTTGTGATGGCGTTCACATGCCCGGAGACTATGCTAAAACATTTTTAAATAACGCTGGAATGTTAAAAACATAAATTAGGAGACTTAAATATGATTGAGTGGTTGAAAAGTTGTGCTGATTCTTTAGCTGATGACAAGGCAAGAATTGAGATAAGAGAAGAGATGAAAACTTTATCTTTAGCTCATAATGAATATAACAAGATAAAAAGAAAAAATTCGTATATCGGATTTTGCTTGTCAAATGGTGCTAATGCAGACCTTGAGACAATCCAACAGGTTGGAGAAAGAATATCAGTAAAAATCAGACTAGCCGACCTCAATGACTCTTGTTTGCCGGACCCATGTGACGATATGTTTTCAGATGAAGAGCAAAAAAGATTAACCAGTTGCCACCCAACTACATTTTCAGAAAAACCACTAATAGGCGGAGAACGCCCACCAAGATTTGGTGATAAGATAGTGTGTAAATTTTATGGAGAGTCTCCTGATTTTATGGGTAGACAAAGAGATTTGAGATACTCTTATCCTTCTGTGAGGGAAAAATTTAATTATAAGTGCGCTCTAAAGACACAACCAGCTAGTTACCAATTCGACACCAGTAATTACCAAACATTAGAACAACAGACTGATTCTAATCTAAACTTCTCAAATCCATGGGGTTTAAAGCCAAAAAAAGGTATTTACAATGGGGCTTATTTACCCAAAGGTACGGAGGTTTTGAATGGATACCCTGTTCATGGAAAAACCATACTTGCAGTCCCAGACACAACATATTTTAAACCGCACGGATCAGGAAAGATTTTAAAAGATTGGATTCCGAGTTTTGAGAGGTTATGCAAAGCTTACTCAGATAAGTTCAGCGTCCCCGGCGAGCCACCAGTAAAGCTGTGGGCTAGTGGTATTAGAGATTTTCAAGGTCAATTAGATATTCGACAAAGAGGAATAGACCAAGGCATTTGTGGAACTATGGATGGCCCCTTCGGAAAAGTTGAACCGGGACAAACAAAAGGCTGCGGTTCGGCGGTGCCGGGCACCTCAGACCATGGTTGGGGTCAAGCAGTGGATATCAAACACCATAAGACTGGCAATTATCTTGGCAAAGACGACCCAGAGGCAATATGGTTATATAATGACGGAAAAGGAAGAGAAGGTTGGTTTATGTGTTTATGGTGGGCAACCCGTAGAGAGTATTGGCATATGCAACCATTTCAGAAAAAAAGTGGACTTAAATCCAAAGAGGAACGCAAGAACTTTGTCGCACCCGAAACGGTCATAAAAAAACTCTAATGACCTAATTACATTATAAATTTTTTGGAGATAAAATGAGCAGAGTAAAGAAAAAGCACATAGATTTAAGGTGTTTGAATTCAACCCCTGACTATATAAAAGAAATGTTAAGACTTGGAGTTCCTCCGGGAATGTTTCTTACGTCAATGGACGAGGACATACCAAACCTAGAAAGAGCAGCGTGTGAAGAAGTGTATGAAGGACAACACAATGCTTGTATTGTGCTTGGCCGCGACAGACCAGCCTCTTTGGGCTCCGGCAACGGTGGTAATGGAGGTACAGCTTGTGGAGCGATAGATATAGTTGTTGGTAGACTAGGTTGTTTATCAGCAGCGTCAGGTGGGTTTGGCCCATTCAAAAGAAACATTAAATGTGGAGACGGCGCAGTGTTAACTGGTCCGAATTTTGCAGCAGACTCTGCGAGGATTTACTTGACACAACGAGGCGACGTTGACAGGTATTTTGCTCTTAAGAAATCAAAACATATACCAAGAACTAGAGATCATTCCGCAGTTGCTATAAAATCTGACCACACTAGAATCATCGGAAGAGAATCGGTTCGAATATACGCTGGAAAAGGTGAGTTTGAAGGTTTAGGTGTAGCAGGAGAGTTGAATTCACAAGGTGGAGAAATAGGAACAAAAGGGAAAATTGAACTATGTGCTTCTCATCACTCCGCAGACTTGCAACCAGCCGTCCTTGGAGAAAATCTGAAAAAAACTTTAAAACATATATATGGAGAACTTAGAGAACTAATAGGAGCAGTAGACGCTCTTTATACAATACAAAGACAAATGTATTCTTATCTGGGTACACACTTTCACTCCGGCGGTGGTGTAGGAGTTATTGTAACTGGCCCAGACCCTGTTCTACTTACAAAAAGTTATGCTGCCTTGGCTAAAAGTATTATTGGCAATTTTGACACCAGAATTAAAATAATTGATAATTATATACATGAAATTAATTCTACTGGTGTCGGAAATAGCAGCGCAAATCTTCCCGGCAATCATGACATTGTAAGTCAAAGCGTATTTTTAACTTGAGGAAAAAATGAGTAACGAAAAAATAAGAGATTTTCAAACTGATGTTTGTATACCAACAGTACCGGTGGCAGAAGAGAGATTTTGTCCAACCTGTATTCCAAATCCAAATGCATTTGTGGATGACTGGACATTTTCTGACGGTGTTCCGTTTTTAAATGAACAAAATTGTGAATACCAAGTATCTGTTATTATTAACGAAGAAGGGGACTTTTTCCGTCCTAAAGAGATTAGAGAAGCTGCTAACAAAGGTATACCATTTAACATAGTATTGCAGTCCTTTGTATTGCCGGGCATCAGATTGATGCTGAGGTATTTTGACAAAATGGAGACAGATGATGTCGTTTGCGCATTTCCAGCAAATCAACCATCCACAGGAACAGAAAGGGGCGTCGGTGACACGGTAACTGAAATCGCCACCGCTGCTGCGTATGGTGGACTTATAGGTGGTCCGGCAGGTGCAATTATTGGTGGTGCTCTAGCAGTTGCAGATGCAGCACAGGATATGGAGCCAAACTGGGCTGAAACAAGAGAAGACCAAATCGCTAAACAGTCTACTCGCTGTCGAACCATCTATCAACAGATGGCAGACGGAAGACTAAACGAAGAGTTTCACGAAGATGTTACGAAAAAAATAGAAGTTCCAACTGGCCTACCAGATGGTTCAACCTTTGAGGTAACAATGGTAGACCCAGTAGGACTATTAAAATATCAGTCTGAAGACAATCCTATTGGTAACCCACAAGCACTAGAGCTTTTTGCTCGTCCTGTTGACTACCACTTTGGACAGACTCCGGGCGAACCTATGAAAGTTTTGATATCCATTCCTGCTTTTATTTTAGACGCAGTCGCTCAAAATCCAGACCCAGATATATTTGATTTTAGTGGTGTAGAAGAGGTCATATTAAAAGGTCCGAAGATTTACCCAGCTATAAAAAGACTTTCTGAAGCATTTAGGGTATATGGAAACTATCAGGCTTATTGGTGGCAAACAGAAAGAGCAACGCTTTATCAAAAAAAGATGCTTCCTGACGGGACATTTGTATCTACTAGTACTGGAGAAGAAGGTGCTGCTTTTACAGAAAGTTCTCTCACCTCTCTGAATCCGTGGGCATATGAAGAAAATCTACAAAGGGGATACGCAGAACGACCTGATGGAACTTCTGGCTACGACCTAGTCGGCGACCCCGGTATATTTTATATAATTCAATATAGACAAGCAGTTGTTAACTTTTACAACGCTTTGGAGTCACTTTTAGAAAAAAATGATGTTCGCCTGACAAGACTACCAGATCTTTTCGGCGATAGAGCAGAGGAAGTCAAAATTGTTTTCGACCCAGTAGAGGAGCCCGACCCCAGCGAAGAGGCAACATCTGATAGTCCTACTGGTCATTATACTATAAAAGCTGTTTTTGCGAAGTATAATTCTTGCGGCTGGCAAAAAATGAAAACCGGTTTTTCTAAATTTAAAGAACACCCCGCTGTTAAGAACCAAACAGTTATGGGTTATATAGTAAATTTAGCTGAAATAGACAATGAACTTCAAGGTGCTCAATCACCGGGGTGGCTAGATTTTATAGTTAAACATACATACCCGCCGCTTGACATTCGGTATGAATCAGAATCCGTTGATCCTGCTGGAACACAAAACCCAATTGGGTGTATCATAGATTCGGCTGGTGGCCCTGAAGCACTTAGGGATTTTATTTTTGACTCTGTAATGAGTTTAGGAGATGCAGTAGCCTATCAGTTTAACAAAAATGCGTGTAAGCTTTTAGCCGATCCCACTGCCCGCCCAACTGAAGCAAAGTTTGCAGACTGGAGAAAAGGCCAAGAAAAAAGAAATTTAGAAAAAATTAATGCTCACTACAAAGAAGAACAAAGAACTCTAAGAGTTGAAGGAACTAGAATTAGAGAAGCTGAATATAAAGACGAAGCCAAGCGTCAAGCAGATTTAACAAAAAATGCAGACGAATTATCTGCTTCTCAAAGGTCTCTAGAAGCAGCAAAAAACCACCCATATCGTTCTGCTGCTATTGACGCAGCACTTCAGGAGTTTGACCTTGACAGTAGTTTAATTGGTACGTTTATTGATGAAGCTGGTCTTAGAACCATGGGAATGGAAGGAGACATCTTTACAGATTTTAAGGGTTTGGTTGGAGATGAAGACAACAAGAGTAAATTTAATCTTCTTGTTACAAATCTAAACAGGTGTGGTTTAACGCAGTTGTTGTTAAAATCAATTCAATGCCTGATGGGCGGTGTCACCCTAGAAGTAGCCTATGAGGCTATTGTAAAAGCAGCTTTAAAGAGTATGGATGGTGCTAGTTTTGAGCAGCTTTTTATAGGTTTACCATATGACAAGCAGCTTGAAATTGAAGAAAAAATTAGAGGAATTGTTGGAGATATGCCACCTCCATGGGAATGGCAACCGGGAGAAAACAACATCCCCAAACTAAGCGACCAAAAAGCTGTTAACTTAGAAGATAATATAGCGTCAAATGAAAACCAAATTGAAATAAATAAAGAAAAAATTGGAGTAAACAAGGGAAAGATAAAAGAGATTGACGATGCTCTAAATGAAATATATAATATGATTGATGAGCCAACAGCAGAAGAAGTGCAAACAATCGTAAAAGCAGAAAAAGACTATAAAAAACAAAAGAAAGATTTGGAAGATAAAAATACTGCTCTTAAAGGACAAAATGAAAAACTATCAACTAAACAAGACAAGAACGAAAAAGAACTAAAAGATAAATATCCTAATTTTGCAGGCTATGCAGACGCCGAACCCGGCTCCGAAGCTGCCGAAGAAGTTGAATCAATTCGCGAACACATTGAGCGATATCAAACATCTTTAAAATCTGACCCTCAAGCAAAATTTGAACAGGGAACTGCTGGTGCTGCACTGGGTCAAATACAGCAAGAAATATTTGATGTTTATATTGACGTTATGATTTCATCGTTACAGATTGATGTTTTGCTCAAACATATAGAACAGTTTCCGGGCTCTAGAATGATTGTAAAAGCGATTAGAAGTTTGGATTGTCCAACTCAACCTTTAATACATCCTCCAATTAGTAGCTTCTTAAGTACTTTAACATTTAGCACTTGCCAAGGAGATGCAGAAGGAAAACTTTCTATACCAGCTATATTGGGCTTTGGTGGAATTAGTTTTATGAACCTCATAAGGGCGTTGGGACAGGCTTTTTATCATGCTTTAGAAAATGCACTTATGAATGCCATGGTGAAAGTGATAGTAAAAATTTTACAAACCTTGGAGTCAGCACTGTGTAAAGCATTGGAACTTACTGGAAGACTTATTGGACAAACATTGACACCCGGCGATCAAGGTGGGTTTATGGGTGCGGTTGCCGATACTTTTTGTGGAGATGACCAAACAGAAGAAGAGCAAGCTGAGACAGCTTCAAACTTACTTGGGTCTTTAGGTGTTTTACCAAGCGATATAAATGGAATGCCCAAAGAATTGTTAATGGATTCTCATAAAAGCGTAATGGAAACAATTTCATCAGTAGCAACAAAAAATGATATAAAATCACTATTGGTTACACCACCGTCTGACCAAGATGGAAATTTGTTAAGAAGAATGGCCAACGCAGTATCTGTGGTTAATCCCGAATATGCACCAATTTTTAATAACCCAAACAATGTTGCACAAATCTTTGCCGCAGCTGGAAATCTGCTAAGTCCATTACAAAGACAAGCAATTAGGGACAACTTGGGAGACCCAGAAGATGATGTTCCAGTCGATGATAGCATATGTTTGACCAAAGAACAATTAGACGCATGGGATGAAGACAGAAAATCCCTATTTGAAGACGCTGGATTGCCACCAGAAATAGCCAAAGACTGGGTAGACAAGCAAAATGATAGAGCCAAAAATGATTTAATCAACGCATGTTCAATAGCTGCAAGAGGGATCACTTCGCCACTTCAAGACACTTTAAATCAAATGATTGATCTTGAAAATGCTATGGGTGACCCAATATGCAACACCGGAGGTTCCGCTATATCTTTTAGGTCTGAAACAATGGATGCTGTAGAAGAAGCAGACGCTTCGGGTGTATTTGCAGGGCTTACTAAAGAGTTTCAACGCGATCTTGTCGGCGGTGGCTTGTTTTTTAGAAGAAACGGCATTGTAGATCACATCTTGGCCGATACTCGAGGCAAACCGCTGCGTTCTCACCAATTTAGTGTAAGAAGCACATTTTTTAGACCAAATTACGCTAATTCACAAATTGAACATGATCAAAAGTTTGATAGAATGGAAAAAATGCTAGGATCAACTATTGCCGATATAATTTTATCAGACGAGGCAGAAGGTATATTTCCAGAAACTGTTGGATTGCACATGAGAGATTCCCTTTTGCAACAAGATGTATCCTTTGAAACTGATTTTGGTTTTAACGGTAGCACAACCTATAGAGCAATAAAAGAGAAATTTGTAAACGAAATAGATTATGAATATGAATATGTTAAGCCCGCAATGAAGAAAAAAGATTTAACTTTATCTTTTAGAGATACACTGGGCGGAGAGGGCGACGGAAAATTTGGGTATGGATTTGACATGGACTATCGTGGTTTTGTTATCAACAATATAGATGACTCGCCACAGGTCAGCACAAAGTTTAACTACAATATAGATTTAAATATTCTATTATCAACAGAAATTTCTGAAGAGGAAGCTGAAGAGTTAGGTCTTGAGTCACCGGGTACAGAGCCCATTAAAGTACCAGTGTTGAAAATGGCAGTGGACAATCCAATTGACAGCGAGAGAAAAGACATATTAAAAAATTTAGAGATAGATAAATCAGACCTATCTTCATTAAATTACACCTACCAAGGTTTGGTTTGGTGGAGCATGATATCACAAAAATGGTCAGAATTTAACTACCAACCCCCAAAGGGGCTGTTGGCAAAAACTACTTGGAATAAGATATCTAAAGATATGTTCTCCAGTGTAACAGAAATGATGATGGCTCCCGGAGGGGAGTTACCAGTTGGATTTAAGTTTGGGTATGAGGGAGAATCAGCAATTACTTTTGAGGATTTGTTGTATGTAGACCCTGAAGCTACCAGTGACAAGTCAACTTGGAAATACACACACGAAGAAGAAGATAAGGTTTTGGGAAAATCAGCCACTGACAACCCAAGGGTTCATTTCTTAGACCCTGATATACACGGTGGATGGTATTCTTGGCCCAAAGTTTATGTTGAACCCCATCAATATGAGGGTATGCTAAGTGTGATTCAATTGATGGTTCCAGAGATTGACGGGTGCCAACCCAAAACAACAGATTTTTTAGACTATCAATATCTTGCTGATCGAGTGACTGAAGTCAAAAACAAGATAAAAATCGACAAAAGATTAGAATTTGACGAAGATTGTATTGCTAAAATACCATTTGACCTCATTCAAACAAATGAGGTTCACGGATATATCGACGCATCAATCTTGGCAACAATAAGGGTCTATATTGCAGAGTTTATCTTAAAGGCACTGCCAACCTTTTCAAGTCTACAATTTAATCTTGATAATTTTGACGACGCAGTAGCGTCTATGATTATTGAAGAAATGCAACGAGGAATGTCTGATGAGGGAAGCTGGTTTGATTTTACTTATATAAAGAGATACAGCTATTGGTTGCACTTTTTGGAACAAGTTTTCCAAGCAGTACAACGCAGAATAAAATATAATGAAATGGAAACCAATCAAGAAATAGATGCCATTTTTGCGCAAATCAACGCAGCACAACAGAAACACTGTTATGTGAGACAAAAAGAGTTTGATAGTTTAACTGAGCACCCTAAAAGAGGGTTTGACTTAGGTAGACCAGCTTCAGTTTATATTGAAGAAGCAGCAGAATCTTTTATGTCACCAGAAGAATTAGAAATATGGGAAAGAGAAGGGTCTAAAAAACATGACCACTATTTTGATCTTCAAGGTCCCGACAGGCCAGAAGACTTTGACTGGCAAATAAAAATGGGAGCTATGATTGGTTTTTATGGCTCAGAAGCTGCCGAATCAATGATAAGGGTTAGGCCCAAAAGAAAAGATGAATTTGATGAAGACTCCAGATTCATGAAGTTTGTATTTAGATGGCCGCGCTTTACTAGAAACAAGGCCAATAGGTGTACAAAATTGTGGACAATACATACTCAAGCAGAAAATTGTAAGATTTTATTAAAATATTTGGTTATAGATGAGCTTAACAAATACTCAGAAATTTTGGCAAACAATTTAAAACCAAGGCCAGCCATTACAAGTTTGTCAAGATATTATATCGGTGCAAGCAATTCGATTGTTAGTGGTGGACTACAAACAGGTAAGCGAAAAACTGAAGTACCTTTTATTCAAGAAGATGAACAAACGGGAGAAGAGATTGTCTCATACGAAGAAGGTGTGGGTAACTGTGTTGATGTTAGTTCTGACATCTTTACAAGCAACCCATTAGACAGAGAAAACGCAATAGTTCCCGGCGGCTCTACATCGGAAGGTCAATTTATGGTTGAAAGATATATAAGGCTAATTGACAAGCCAGAAGCAGAAGCTGAGAACGTACCAGATTTTATTAAAAATAGAGCAGATAATTTAAGAGGTGTCGTTAGCATTCCCGAGTTTAGAAGATTTGTGAATGAAAATATGATAAACAATCCTGATTTTGACGAAACACAATTCTTGTTGTCTGATTTGTTTGGAGACGCGGAAATACTTCGAGATATGTCTGAAAAAGGAACTGGCGTGATAGGTTCAATTGGTTTCAAATTTGGAGTTAGACTGTCCTACATACCTCCTGTAGGGTTTTCACCACCAGCCCCAAGCCCGAATCTTCTTGAGAAGGCCCAACAGGAAAAGGCTTATCATTTAAAACAAGCACAATCTGGAGGACAAAACACAAAATATATTTTCCCAGTTGTTGTTTTTGAAAAGGACGTATTAGATGATAAGTTAAGCGAAGTTGACTGGCAAGATGAAAACTTTGGAGAAGACTTAAAATGTTATATTGACAGAATGTCAGAAACTGCTGAATTCAAATTATTGTTTGAAAATGTGTTTCCCTTGCGTCGAGCTTCTTCTTTGGTAGCTATTTATACTTACTATGGATTTTTAGCTTCAATTGGCGAACACCCAACTGAAAGAGATCCTGATAAGCGAGAAAAAGATATTGATCAAGATGATATTTGGAGAGATGGTTTGTTTCCTGATGCAAAAGATGTTTGTTATAACATATTTCATGGATTTTATGAATCAGATTCGTGGGACCTTGACTTTGATTGGTCAACTTCTTTCACCTTCAGAGCGTTTTTTCAAGACATGATGCCAACAATCTTTACAAACATTGACCCTTCCACTCGCTGGTGGCAACGCTGGAGAATACAAAAAAGTAGACCATTTGATAAAAATGGTGACATGTGTAAGGGAATATTTGGAGACATTTTTGGTTTTTAAAGGAGCAATAAAATGAGCACAACATCACCTATATTACCACTAGATTTATCTGAAGGGGCTATAGCTTCTTATACTGATGATCAAATAGAGAGGCTTGTTAAACAAAATGTTAAAATGATATTGCTAACTTTCCCCGGAGAAAGAATTATGTTCCCTAACTTTGGTGTTGGTATTCAATCATATCTTTTTGAAATGCAAAACGCTGGTGTTGGTGGTCAAATAAGGACTGCCGTAGCAACCCAACTTAATAGGTGGCTACCCTCAGTAAATTTGTTGGCTATATCAACATCTCAACCAGAAAGTAACCCTAACACTTTAGCTATTCGCATAGAATATCAAATTGATTTTTTAGGAACAAAGGACTTTTTAGATTTATTATTTGAATATTAAAACTTAATATGACAATAACTATTTAATGTTTAGGAGGCACAAAATATGCCAAAGAAAAAGAATATCCCAATAAAATACACTAGCAGGGACTTCGAATCAATTAAGGTGGACTTGATTGATCATGCACAAAGATACTATGCGGATACATACAAAGATTTTTCTATTGCGTCTTTTGGTTCTTTAGTTTTAGACAGTGTTTCATATGTTGGTGACATATTATCGTTTTATCTAGATTATCAAGCCAATGAAAGTTTTATGGACACGTCCATTGAGACAGACAATGTTCGCAGACATGCGAGTAATTTTGGCTATAAATATGCAAACACAGCCAGTTCTTTTGGGGTCGTCTCTCTTTTTATTATTGTTCCATCAAATTCTGACGGATCAGCACCAGACTATGCATATATTCCAACTTTAAAAATGGGTGCAGAATTCAAAGGTGGAGACAATTTTTATGTTCTAGTTGAAGAAGTAAATTTTGCAGACCCCAAAAATGACATTGTTGCTGCTCGTTTTGACTCATCAACAGGTCAGACAACACATTTTGCTATTAGAGCCCACGGTTCAATAGTTTCTGGTGAAGTTGGAAACATAACAGTTAACTTGTCTTCTGAAAGTTATCAAAGATTTAAAAGAATTAGAATTGGTGGTACAGATGTTACCGGCGTGATAAACGTTTTTGATGAAGAGGGTAATGAATATTTTGAAGTTGATTGTTTAACTCAAGAAGTTGTCTTTTTAGAAACGACAAACCGAAACGCTGCTTCAGACGGAGTCAGAAGTATTTTAAAGCCATTTGTCGCTGCAAGAAGGTTTACTGTTGAACAAGATTCTACTGGCACCTATTTGCAATTTGGAAATGGTTCTGAAAACGATGACCAAATTACTGGACTCATCGACCCTTCAAGGGTTTCTACCGTATTACACGGAAGGAGAAATATCTCATCCTACACATTTGACCCAACTAATTTGGTAAAATCAGGGAAATTAGGCATAAGTCCAAGTGGGAAAATATTAACCATTCGAATGAGAATAAACGATGCAACTCAAGGATCATCCGCACCAGCAGAAACGATCACACAAGTTGTTAGTAGAGACTTTACCTTCAATGATTTGGGATCTTTGGTTCCCGCAACAACCGAGACTGTTAGGCAAACACTAGAGGTGTCAAACCCATCCGCAGTTATTGGGTCTAATTTAGAGCTTACCAAAGAAGAGGTTAGACAACGAGCTAAATCATATTATGCTATGCAGGGTAGAGCGGTGACGTCAACCGACTATGAATCTTTAGTTTATAGTATGCCTCCTTCATTTGGCTCTGTTAGGCGTTGCTCTGTTATAAACGATCCGTCGTCTGCTAGTAGAAGGCTGACAATGTATGTAGTTTCAAACGATTCTGACGGCCTTTTGGTGGAAACTCCACAAGCTGTGAAGAACAATATAAAAAATTATATATCAAAATACGTGCCGATTAACGATAATGTTGACATAGAAGATGTTAAGGTAATTAATTTTGGAGTTGAATTCACTGCGATTTCAAGTCCTAGTTTCAACGCTAGCAGTGTTATGGCTGATGCTAGATTTAGAATTCAAGATTATTTTTCTGACCAATTGCACATTGGAGAACCAATTTATCTTTCTGAAATTTATAACGTATTAAGTAAAACAACTGGAATTATTGATGTTAAAAAAGTAAAAATTTATAATAAAACAGGTGCTCCGTATTCAGAAGAATATATGGACATCGAAGAGGTTCTTTCTAGAGATGGAACTTATTATAACATTCCTAAAAATGTTATTCTAGAATTAAAGTATCCAAACTCAGATATTAAGGGTGTAATTAAGTAATGGCAATTTTAAAATATACAGCCAGCGCAGACAACACAATAACCAATGCTTTTGATGATTCATTGGTTAGCACAAATAGAGCGACTGGTTCAAACTCAGGCAAAGCAGACGTTATGGAGATTTTTGGCATTTATGGTCAAGCATCTTCGTCTTCAGGGCTAAGTTCAGAAATTTCAAGAGCCTTGGTCAAATTTGACGTAACTCAAATAAACACAGACCGCACCGCTGGTACGTTGCCGGCTCAAGGTAGTGTTAATTTTTTTCTTAAGCTATACAACACTCCTCATGCCTCAACCACACCCGAAGACTATAAGTTAACGATTGCTCGCGTTACAAACGATTGGGAAGAGGGTTATGGTTTAGATTTAGATAACTATACTGACAAAACTTATGATGGCGTTGGTTCAAACTGGGTTAATGGAAACGGAACATTTGTTAGCGCCTCCGCCACAATAACCGCACTGAGTAAAACAGCAGGCCAAGCAAACACCAGAGTACTAACAATTGCAGATTCTTCTGGAAATTCAGTTGGTTTTCAGATTGACAACAGCCTCAGTACTTCAACGGCCACTAAGATAGCTTTTGCTAATGCAAACAGTAACCCAACCCAGTTTGCAACTAATATTATAACAGCAGTAAATCTTGCTGAAGCTGCAAGCACACTTAGTGTAACCGGCAGCGCAAGCGGTGCAACAGTGACACTAGAGCAGACAGCAAAAGGATACGCTGGAAATTCAGCGGCTGATATTTCTGGAACTGCTGTGAGTGACAGCGTTGTAACTATAGTTAGTCAATTTTCTAGTGGTTCTGGCGAATGGGCAACCGCTGGCGGTGATTTTTCAACTGCAACTAATAATTTTGTTGACGCTAGTTTCCCGAAAGGAACGGAGAATCTTGAGATTGATGTTACAACGATAGTAGAAAATTGGCTTGGAGACACGCCAACAAATGAAAATTATGGCTTTATGGTGAAACTATCATCTTCTTTGGAGCCATATTATAGTCCAACAACTTCTGCAACCGGCTCTCAGAATACATCTGGCGCAAAGCGTTCTTTCTTTACTAAAAAGTTCTTTTCTCGAGGCACTGAATATTTTTTTAAGAGACCATGTTTGGAAGCTAGGTGGGATGATTCAGTAAAAGACGACAGAGGAAACATTTATCTTTCTAGTTCTCTTGCTCCAGCATCAGACAATTTAAACACTATTTTTCTTTACAATTATATAAGAGGCGAATTGGCAGATATAGCTGGAGACAACTCCATAGTACCAAATGTTAAATTTTATTATGCTTCTGGTTCTGTACCTGAAGGGACTCCAAGGACATTTATACACAGCAACACTGCCAAAACAGCAGCCACAGCAACAAGGGTTTCTACTGGACTTTATAGCATTTCATTTGCTATAAATAAAGACCAATTTCCAGAGGGGTATTCAAACCTTGTTGATGTGTGGAATTATAGCAATGCTGAGGTGCACACCGGTTCAGCGATGACCCCTAAGTCATTTAGTTTTTCTAACACAAACCCAAATGTACAATATGTATTGAGTCTTTCTAATTTGCGAGAGTATTATAACAATGTTGAAACTGCAAGGTTTAGAGTGTTCATTCGCGAGAAGGGATGGTCACCCACAATATATACGAGAGTGTCAAACAAGTTAGAAACTTTAACAGTTCCAAGTGCTTCTTATGAGATTTATAGAGTAATCGATGATGCAATAGTTATACCTTATGGAACTGGCTCTTCGCCATCGCACACTATGCTATCACATGATGTGTCTGGCAATTACTTTGACCTTGACATGTCCATGCTTGAAGGTGGTTATTCCTATGGAATTCGCATATCAATATATGAATCTTCAATAGGTTCCTATAGAGAACAACCATATACATTCAAGTTCAAGGTAAATAAATATGAGTATTAAGGATCTTTTTAATAAAACAACTTTTATTTTTGACAGTCCAGCTTCTGCTTCTGTAGGTGCTGAGTCGTCTGATAATGTTGAATTTGTTGGAAAAGATAACGAAACATATCTGCCAACGATTGATTTTACAACTGCGTCAAACTTTATTAAGTATGGGTCTGCTGAGTTATATTACAGCAACTCTATTAAGAGAATTTATCAACAATATCCATACGATGGCTCATTGTCTGAAAAGACGTTATTTCAAATATCATCTTCTGTTCTTGACCGGTGGATGTACGAATACAAATACCCCAAAACAAATGGATATGTACTACTTGGGGAAAACTATGGATCGTTAACTGCACAAGTTGGCGGCGGTAGCGACCCCACTTATGGTGGATATGGAAACCTTGAATATATAAGTGTGCTAGGTGGTATGCACACTGCATCTGTTGGTATGATAGGAAAACCACTTAGTCAAACTTTTGATGATTCAATTGTCTTTCACACTGCTTCAAATAGAACTGTGTCACTCAGAGTAGATATGGTAACTGGTTCAACAGTTGAGTTTTGGCTTAGAAAACCAAATATAAAATCATCCGCTGAACATGAGGTTATTTTTGACTTGTGGAATGGACAACTTTCTTCATCTGCTGATTATGGAAGAATGACGATTGAATATAGAACCGACAGTGCAGCAGGTAAAAGATTTATAGCTACTTTACGCTCTGGTTCTAATGGATTCACTAGACAGCAGATTGGTGCCGCTATTCCTGTTGGCAATAGCGACTGGACTCATTATGCAATTAGTTTTATTGCAGAAGGTGCAAATATTAGAACAAGACTTTATACCAATGGTGAAGAGACTAGTAATGATGCTCTTGCAGCCGGCGCAGCCCTTGGAGAACTAAGTGGAGCCATCAATGCTAACATTGGTGCTCTTCTTGCTAACCCTCATGGAAACACATATCACCATGTTGCATCTCAACAGTATCAGGGATATGGCCGACTTAGTGGCTCTTTGGACGAGTTTAGGTTTTGGAAGACCAGAAGAACTTCGGAGCAAATCCAAAAGAATTATTTTCACCCCATTGGCGGTGGACAAAACAAGAAACACCCAGATGACGAACTAAGAAATCTTGGAGTTTATTATAAATTTAATGAGGGAATTACCCAAACAAACTCGATAGACTCTGTTGTTTTGGACTACTCTGGTAGGGTAACAAATGGTACATGGGTTGGTTATCCCGGTGCCTCTTCTAGAAATACCGGTTCAGCGATGGTTTCAGCATCAGTATTGACAGCGGAACCTCTAGACCCAATTATATATTCTACTCATCCTGATGTTGTTACTTTATCTTCTGAAATGCAAGAAAGCGGTTCTATGCACGATAGACTTAGTGGCAGCTTTTTATATGATACTTTGCCAACTTGGGTTAGAGAAGAAGATGTTAAAGGCAATGCAAAAAATCTTATGCAAATCATAGCTAGCTATTTTGACACACTTTATTCTCAAGTTACAGAGTTGGCACACTTACAAGATAAGCAATACTATGATATTGATAATGAAAATTATGAAGTTAAACCATCACCATTTATCAGAAGAGCATTAGAGTCTAAAGGCTTTTTGGTGTCGGAACTGTTTCCAAACTCATCAATATTAGAATTGTTTATGGACAGAGACGACAACAACATCAAGTTTGAAGAAAAAGTTGAGAATATTAAAAATTTAATATACCAAAACATTTACAATAATTTAGAAAAAATATATAAAACCAAAGGAACTCATGAGAGTTATAGAAACTTCCTCCGATGTTTTGGAATAGATGATGAACTTGTAAAGCTAAACATCTATACTGACAAAGGAACTCACTATTTTAGAGACAATGTTCGTCACACCTCTGTTAAAAAGAAATATGTAGACTTTAACCATACAGATAGATTTTCTGCAACACTGTATCAAACCACCTCAACATTGAATACAAAAAATTATATTAGTGGAACAATCAGTAACTTTTCAGAATCAAATTCATCTTTAACTTATGAAGCAGACATTATTGTTCCACATAAGTTAAGACGCGGCGAACGAGGATATTTTAGTACTGATTTTTTAACTGCATCTATTTTTGGACAACACACGGCAGACAACAGTTCTCCAACCTCCTATACATGGGCTAGTCCTGACAATTCTGAATTTAAAGTTTACTTGATAAGAGATGAGCTTGAATCAACTGATGCTTATTTTATGCTAACTTCTTCTGTTTTGGGAGTGGAATTAACAAGTTCGACATATAAAAATGTTTATGATAATGAAAGATGGAATTTGGCAGTAAGAATAAAACCAGAGCATTTTCCTATTGACGGTGGAATAACTAACGCTTCTGCTCCAAGATATGATATTGAATTCTATGGTGTCAATTATGCACTTGATACTGTAGAGAATGAATTCTTTTTATCTGCTAGCGTTAGCAATACTTTGGGTAAAAACTTTCTATCATCACACAAAAGAGTTTATGCCGGAGCCCACCGAACAAATTTTGAAGGTTCTATATTAGACAAAACAGATTTACAAATAGGGCCGATAAGAGTGTGGTTTGATTATTTAAACAACCAGACAATCAAGCAACATGCTTTGGATCCTTTAAATTATGGCGCCGCTGAAGGTGCATATTCTAACTCTACGATGTTTACGACAAACTTAAGCGGAACTCATATTCCAAAATATGATTCACTTATTCTTCATTGGGAGTATGACACAGTTACTGGCTCAGATGGTAGTGGATTTTTAGACGTAGATGATTTTTCAAGCGGCTCTGCTCCTCCATCAACAGTGGGTGAACTAATTTATGGTTGGGTTGATGATGTCATACGAAGAGAAAACAAGGCTAAAGGTAATTTCTTTCCTGTAAGTTCGACTTCAATGTTGTCAATTGAGCATATATTTTCTAGTAGAAAACAGCTACCAGAAAACTCTGTATCTTATGACAGCGTAAATATAAAGGGAGACGAAGAAAAATTCTTTATTCAAGATGATGACGTTAGTGATAACTTTTACTCTCTAGAAAAAAGCATGTATGCTAACATCTCAGAAGAAATGCTGAATACTTTTTCAACTATCGCAGAATTCTCAAATTTGATAGGTAAGTATCAAGACAGATACAAAAATAGATACAAACGTATTGATCATTTGCGAAAGTTATTTTTCCAAAGAGTCACTGGAGATATGAATTTTGACAAGTTTATGTCTTATTTTAAGTGGGTTGATTCATCGATTTCTATGATGATAAAGCAGTTGATCCCAGCATCTGCAAGAATATCTCCCGAAGTATCCAATCTCGTTGAAAGTCACATTCTAGAAAGAAATAAATATCAAAGCAAGTTTCCTTTGACACAAAGATACGAATCGACAGAAGGGAGACTAAAGGGCCGAGGTGAATTAGAATATAATTGGAAATTTGGACATGCCCCTCGTATCCTTAATGGAACAGCGGTGCTAACAATAGCAGATCCTGTAACTGTGGGAGACACTTTAACTTTTAGTGACGGTGTAGCAGCGGCAAAAACATACGAATTTGTAACTTCCGTCACTAACGCTTCGGTTCAAATTTTAAGAACAGCAACTGCGCTTCTTCAAAAAACTTATATCAAAAACAGGCTAGAGGCAGATTTTAATGTAACATTCGGCACCATTACATCAGCCGATAGTGTTGATATCACTAATGATAACGAGCTTTCACCAAGACAATCTGCCCAATTTGGAATTTCTGCTAACTTCACATCCGCTAATAATAGCATTTCTGGATTCACTGGTAATGAAAATGAAAATTGTTTATGGTGGAACGAACGTGTAGAAAGAAGCGGCTCAATTGCAATGACATCAAAGAATTCAAGCATCACACAAGCAGAAGCAGATGATCATGATGAGCAAAGACAAACAATCAGAAGAACTGTGACTTCTGAAATTTCTGGCTCTGGTAACAACTTTGTTAGCGGAGGTTACACCAATGTTCCTACAAAGACAGTTTACACTGGTTCAGCTTATGCCTTGAGGTCTTTCTCTAAGCCAATGCGAATGGTGGTTTCAAAACAGGAAATGATTCATGCTGGTATAAATTATGACGTAAGAAAAGACAGAAACATAGTCCACAATGCTGTTCATATCCATGGTCCACTAGACACGCTGTATGGGGCACCCAGAAATGTAATGCTGGTTGGAGCGGGAACAGGAACTGGTATATTGCCAGCAAAAGATTGCAATGATTTAGTCAACCCTGACCTTGACGCAACTGGCGGAATATTTGCTCGCAAGGTAAAAAGATCTCTAACAATAGAGATGGGTCGAGAATATCAAGCTGAATACTCTGGAACTCTTGGTGATGATGTTGCACTTCCTTTTAACTTTTATTCAAGTTCTGCAAGAACTGCTGGGATTGATAAGACTGTTGCTAGTGACTATGCTAATGTTATAGTCACAAATTTACACTCTGACACATATAACAAACTTAATGACATTGGTATCCAAGGTCCATTCACGGACACTTGGGTGGGTGGTCACCAGCACCGTCATGTTGATTTAAACAAATATGACACAAACTTGGTAACCTATACTTATGACTCAAGCTTGCCCCCTCACCAAGCATTAACATCTGGCTCAACCACAAACAATCTTGACGACCCAAGTTCAAGAGCAGAGGCATGGCGATTGCTGATGGCTGCGGCAACGTTCACAGATAGTGAGTTCAATGCCCAAGTTGATACTGACGGTGTATTTGGTCTTGTTGGCCCTGACTATGGTGCTTTTATAGACGAAAATGGGAATATTCTCAATTCTGATAAGCACCGATTTTATGCAGTTCGCTATCGAGATGAAAGAGCAAAGAGACCAGTAAATCTGGCTAACATAAAAACAATTCGACCACAATTCGACTCTAATGGTTCAATCGTTCAAAATACTAGCTCAGTTTATCGTTCCAGACACCCATACCAACACTCAGCATCAGCAGATTCTTTTCCAAATTCAACTCACCAATTGATGACTGGGTCGCCTCGACAAGGTAATTTTTATTCAAATTATGAAGTGGTTCAAGCCCCCGGAAGAACAGCAAATAATTTGTACCTAAGAAAAGCATTTGGCTCTTTGGACATTGACAGCCAAACAAATCCTTTTATGCCAGAAGCAATAGTTTTGTCTTCTTCGTTTGTTTATAGAGATTATGACCAAAACTATCCTTCAAATGAGCGCATAGGTCCCTCCGTTGGCAACGGTGTAACTCACTATTCTGCCTTATATGGCCGCAGACCCTCACGGATACACAACGACGGAAACATATTCCTTAGAAATCCAGCACCATCTCCTCATGGCTCATTAACAGGCCCAGAAAGAGGAACAGCCCCACTTGGAAACTCTCAACATGCACACTATTGCCTACAGTTTGAGACCGAAACCGGAACACAAGGGTTAGAAATAGCAAGACTTTTACACTATACATTTAATCCTCATAACAATATTTTTAACGGACTGGACGGCTCCCATTCTGTTGGCTGGACTTCAGTTAAAATGTTGGATAGGTTTGTTTATAGTTCTTGGTTTAATATTTCTGAAGCCCTGTCTTATGTTCCTGCGCAAGGGGAAAATGCAGCAAATATAGAAGAACATGTATTATTGCGACTTGGGGGAGGGAATACACCATTCCCATTTAATGAATCCGAGCCAGATTCTGAAAACAATACAGAGTGGTTCGCAGAGGTAAACTTTGTCGAAGGACAATATGCTTTTACAAATGCCAACTCGATTACTGTCCAGCCCCAACCAAACACTAAATCAAATATTTCGCCATACACTGGCACTGACGGGTATGAGTTTAAAGTTATAGCTAGCACTACTTCAACTTTTAAATTTTGGTTTGGAGTCATGTTGCCAAATGGAGAAGCAGCATGGTGGTGCTCTGACGATACTTTTTCTTACACCGAAGCACCTAGTGGACCTCCTGCTAGAATGCAGTCTGGCTGGTATCACACCGCCATTGAGTGGAACCCTTCACCGGATAACTTTCAAGGAGAGTTCACATCAACATACGCGCCAACTCTCTATGTTAACGGCACAAAATATACTATGACACAACAGACAAACTCTATCGGGCCTTTACAATTTGCTCCAAATGAATCTGGTGCGTATGTTCCACCAGACACCGACCCAAGTTATATGTTTGTTGACAAAAACTTCAGTGGACGTCTTCCTCCTTTGGACATAAATCATAATAATTTCTTAAAAGGATTTCAAGGCTTTGTAGCTGACGCTATACTGTGGTACGCTCCAAGAAGCAATACTGCACCATATATGTACTATCAAGAATTAAATGAAACATTTGCGCATCGTCTTTACAATCGTGGGTTTTTGATGGACCCAAGAAATATATCTGACGCAGGAAAGGTGTTTTGGTTTACAATGAATAGATACCACCTCGATGACCACACCTGCGGAAATGCAGGCAGTTTCTCCGAGGCTATTTACAATGTTTTAGAAAATGGCGAACGCAATCCCAGCACTCAGATTATGGGCAATGAATATTCCGACATTATTGCTCGAAACCGTCGAGCGCAAAATTGTGGCTTCTTCGGCGCAGACAGACCACTTCTTACGACCCTGACATCTCACTTTTCTCAAGTAGCACCTCCAGAAGGTTATCCTCGAGTTGTTGATACATCTGGGTATCATTGGGAGTACGCTTTTGACAAGAATCCATCTTTAAGTGGTTCTAATTCAGACTCCGTAATAGTCACTCGCTTTTCCTCTCCGGGAGGACCAGAGATACAAAGTAGAGGCTTCTTAGATGCTGCTGCTGGTGAATATTCTGTTTACAATTGCCTTACATTCAGAAACAGCACTGTGTTGGGTAACAAGATAAGAAGCGCACCTTTTGGCTGCAATCAGCGAACCCTGCCATCTTGTAACTTTGTATACCAATTTCAAACCCCATCCGCCGTTATCGGTGGCTCTGGAGAATTTGACGGAAGCTCAGATCCATTTGGAATTGGTCAATTGAACTTAAACAATCCTCCAAGTCAATATGCTAATCATGACGGAATTAGAGTTGTTGACCACCTAGGGTTTAGTAGTGGACTTAAACAATTGCTAACGAGACACTGTGGTAAATATGGAACAGACATTTCTATGGTCTCTTACACTGACATAACTCGAGTTATGAATACAGGCTCTTTTGGGCTTGAAACCCCAAGTGGTCACCCCATCCGCCCGGCTTTTGAATTTTCATCGAGCAACTTTCCTGCATTTCACAAACAACAAAGAAACCCAAGCTATCGACCAACAGGTATGCTTTTTAGAGACCCATGTGGAGCCGGGAAATCCGATGAGCCTATTTTAAAGGTTAACTATGACAACGCCTACGTTAACAGTCCAATACCAAGATCAGATTACCAATACAGTTGGATAAGTGACGCCACAGGTAGAGTTCATTTAACACACCCTGTACCCACTGACAATTGCCAAGAATCAAATGGATTTTTTATTGGCAAGACTCTTTATGGCTATGCACCAAGAAGCGGTATGGTTGATGACAACTCAATATCACAATATACCAATGGGGCTTATTTGCAGATTCCCGCACAAACTGGACCACCAGCAACTATGGCGCAATTCGCAATTCAGTTTGGATCAAATCTCAATACATCTTTGACCAAAGCCCCATCAAACTTTACAGACGTTTTTTCAAAGGAATTTTCTTTTGCAGGGTGGGTTTATGCTGATAGTATGTCTACGAATGATGAGTATGTTTTGTTTAACTTAACATATGACGGTGAAATCCGCGCTATGGGTTACCCAATTGACAGTTCTCTGAAGCAAGCTTCGCTAAAGAGAGGTGCTCCAAACGGACCAACACCGATCTATTTACACTTAAAGATCCCAGCTTTCCAAGGGCCGGATGGAAAAACATATGAATATAAGTGGTTTGTTGGTGGTGATTTTCAAGATAGTTGGCATCATGTTGTCTTTACACATGACGGAACCTCACACGCCAAATGTTATGTCGATTCAGTCGAACTACAATACAGTGAAATTTTTGAAGACGGTATTCCCATTATACAACAAAATGGAACAATTCCTTCGTTTTCTGGCCAAGCAAAAGATTCTGACCGCGTTGATCTCAATTACAACAGTTATGCCTTATATGGAAAATCAACAGATTATCAACAACAACTTAACTGGTTGGGCAAAGTTGACGAAACAGCATGGTTTGCAAAATCTTTAACACAACAGCAAGTTGATACTATTTATAATGAGGGTAAGCCTTTTAATTATGCTAATGATATAACAACTTTAAATGTCAGCCGTTGGTTTAGATTTGGAGATCAATATGATTTTTCAGGACAAAGTTATCAAACTTCTGATCTCGTAGCTGGCGGCGCACTTCTTGCTGATGATAATTATATTTTCGACAGGGTCAATACAACCGTTGCATCTGATTTTGAAGGTCTCTTGATGAACACGTCAAGAATTTGGATTTATGACAATACTAGTGGTAATATTTCACCATCAATAATACCAGCAGGGGGTCAAGGGTCTTTTCACAATGCCCGAGCCCGAATTGTAACTACAAAACCAGCGATTGATTTTGATCTTCATTCAGATATAATTGGCGTTGTAGCGTCAGAGCCCACATAAACTAGGAGTAAAAAATGTCACAACCAGTAGATTTCATAGGACTTAATACATTCATCTACGAACCATCAGGGTGGTTTCCGCCTGACCAACAACCATCTGCTTTTGACGACAGAGACCCGAATAATCTTCATTTTGCTGTTGTGTTTAATAGCTCATCAGAGCACATACCAACTGATAACGATAACATGATAAAAAATATCCCAGTTTATCAAAATACTAGAGGTGCTATTTGTGCACAAAATGACAATAGCGCCGTGGTCAACCATCATCACCTTTCTTATTATAAAAATTATGGATTTAGTATAGGTGGCCTCGCCAGTGCTTCATTGCCAGATCCTGCTACTGGTAATTACGCCCTCAACTCTGCTGGTAGACAGAGAACAACAGCCTCATATTTTCATGCCCTTATGTTGTATCGAAATGGTCCTTATGGTTTTCCAACTTGGAAACAAATCCGAGCTTCGAACAATCCTATAACTAGAAAACAAAGAAAACACAATATCTTTACTTATGTCGAAGAACCCGGCCCTGACATACAATATACTTTAAATGGCCAAACAATATCATTTAAGTCTAGACGATCTGACATAAAAGTTAAGGTAGAGAAGCCACTAATACAAAAGTTTAAATCACTTCAATTGGTGGGAACAGTCATAGACGAAGAGAACTACGAAAACAAAATTTTAATAAAAAGCACTCTTGGTAACAAGATGGCCTTCTTTGATAACAAAGAAGTTAACAAATACTTCGCAGTATCTCTAGACGAACCAGAAGAATATCAAAATACAAAAAATCTTTATTTGAAAGGAGCTTTGGACAGCGAGTCAAGTGCAATGGAAGAGTTTAGCTTTTTGTTATACTCTGAGACAGTGTATCCTTCTGTAATAAATGTTTATGCAAATTATATACGCTCCCGTCCAAACTTTGACTATCCTTGGAGAAGTCTTATTGAAAGAAGAATACAGCCGGGTATTGCTTGGAAAAGTTCGGCTAATCCTGTTAACGTATTTCAAACTGGCATAGAGGATAATCCACTTTTTGTTAGCTCAAGTCAACCAACCATTGATAATGAATTTGATTTTTTAGTTAACTATCAAAGTCGTTGGGTTCTTGACGCTGGTTGGAACTTCAAAACTTGGCGTCCAAAAAATGACGGAAGATATTTGGTTGATGGATCTCTTGGTGGCGCTCGGTCTTTTGACGATTATTATAGAATAAGTGCAACAAGGCAATCTTTTGATTCTTCTAGTATCTCTTTCTGGCCTATTGGTGGAGAGTCTGGCTTCGGGAACTTTGGAGGCAACAATCCGCACAATACAGTTCTGGATGTGACTTCGAGCTCTTATAATTATAGAACTTCAAGTTACAATACTGACTCTGCTGGTGGCGAAGGCCAATTGATGAATTCTTATTCAATGTTTGCCGACTACAGACAACTTTGGGACTATTACACTGAATCAACAAGAATTTCAACGATTGACTCAATTTTAACAGCCTCTGCTACATATTCAAGAAAACATGTTATTCCCTCTCCACGTTCTGTGGTACACACAGGAGGTATGGAAATACCAGAATCTACTTATATGGTGGAGAACAATCTTTTAATTGACATAGAAGAATGTTTTGGTGGCTCTACAAGTTGGCAGGCTGGAGAGCTAAGACAAAAAAGACAAGTTATAGGTGGAACACTGGTTAGCCAATCCCGGGAGCCTTTTTACGATACTTACGCTAAATTTGCCGAATACACTAGAATTATTGGTAAAGATTATTCATTAGTCCCAGAATACAGGTCTAGTAATCACGTTGAGACAATAGACAGCGCCACGTCAATTTTTTCTGACAACGCAATATTTGAAGTTTCTGGTGGTCAAGCAAACACGTCTAGTTCCGATTCTAATGATTTTTTCAAGATATATACAAACTCTGACTTTATGAAACACTTTGAACTTGTCAAAGCTGACCACAAAGACTTTGTTGACCCGTCAGCTATATCACTAAAGTGTAAGGCAATTAAAAAGTTTATACCTTATGACGGATTTTATCCTGCTCAAAGAACACTACAATTGGCAAAACAGTTTCATAAATCTTACGGAGAGCACTTCTTTTCGACTGAATGTGCAGTAAAAAAAGCAGAAACTCCCGACCAAGCCTTGGGGTCAAAATCTCATGCACAAGTAACAATTCTTGGTCGTCATTGGCATTGGTATTACAACTGGGATTCAAATCATTTGGAACCACGCCTTCTCGGTTCTGAACCCAGAACTCCCGGGACAAAACTCGTTTACCCTGAGCAGACTTTTCAAGATCCCCTTGGTCACAGACTTACAGCCGGCGACTGTTGGATGGGCTGGGCAGCATGGGCTGGTTATGTGATATTTAGACCAAATGATCCTCGCGTACAGCCAGCAATGTCCCAGCTTCATAAATTTGATGACAGTACCAACAATAATCGCCGATTGATTATAGCTTACGGAAACACTTCAACGCAATCTCCCTACAACCCCTCTGGAACTGACCGTGGTTATCACAACTACCTTGCTGTGCGAAGGGGAGAAAGAGACCTTACAGATTCAGGTGTCACTTCATTTAGATATTTGCCATCACCCGCCAACGCCGGCACTTGGACGCCTACCTTTTCTGCTAGAGAACTAGACCAATGGTGGTGGTATTTGGGCTCGAGCACGTTCAATAGCAGTACCGATTCAGGTACTGACGGAAACACAGATGACAACCCAAGAGCCCACGTCGCCCCTCCAAATATGGGAGTTCTTGGTGTTTTAACAAATTACTTTGGCCGAGGTGCAGATTTGGAACTAAGCACCGGCACACACATGCCATCACGTAATGGTGCCCCCTTTGTGTCAGGGAGTCATGTTGGAAACAGAGTCGCTCACGCTACTGGAGCCGGCCTATCTTTTGACGAAGGCACTCCATCTTTTGCGGCAGAATTAAATTCTGTTGTATATAATGACCAACCCCATGTTAACGATACGTTGCCATCCGGTCAGTCAGCACTTCTGACAATGCCTTTCCCATCTCAACCTGAATTAACGGGGAACCTATTTGGCCTTCTAGTGAAACAGGGAACTGGCCCTATAATACCTTTTGAAAGTATAATTGCAGGATCGACAGAAGAATATGAAATTGGAGTTAGAAACGGTACTGGAACAATCATTACCGACAACAATGGAAATTCTGTTTATTTTATGATTTTGCCTGAGTGGATATGGGCATTCTTTAGGAACGAATGTTTTCGCGATTCCGCTAGAAGAGATTATATGTTTCCCTGTGACGCATTTGGACACCCTATGGTTATCGAAACTCCGGGCTTTGACACTAATGATGCACCAAACGACGCCAAAACGGGCGGTGGGGTGAACTGGGACGACAAACAATGGTTTCCTTCAAATTCATGGGTGGACGGTACCCTCGGCAACCCCGGCGGCTCCATAGACAGACAAACGTGGGAGAACACTCCATTTAATTCATCGGTAAATTTTAGCGGCCGCTGGGATAATTTTAGCAATGAAAACAGTGTACCTCTTCAAACAGGTGTATTTAATTCCAGTAGTAGTTGGAGACAATTAAGAAATCCCAGCACTAATCCTTCACAAGACGCAACACAAGAAGGTGGTATCGATGTAGACGGTTCTGACAGTGACACACTGGGTGATACACACAATACCAACCACGGCGGCGTTGTCGGTATAGCCACCTCCACAGAACCACATCGTATTCCAGTTGTTTTTATTCGCGCCCGAATAAGAGATGAGAATATTGACGACACAAAATCACCACAAAGCAAAGAGGTTGATAATAACCAGAATCCAGTTAGTTACAATATTGCTTATGCAATGAAAGATGCAATTAATGAATTATCTAGCAATACCCCGACTGCACAAGCGCAAAATTTGTTAAATTATTTTGCCAATACAGCCGCTGACGTATACCCTCAGAATGATGGAGGCGACTTGAACTCTTTACCAGCATTCAATTTGACATCGGGACAAGCGGGATATGCTGGAACCTTTGGAAATGGTAATGCAAAATTTGACATAACAGCTACAGTAGTGGTCAATACAGCAAAAAAATATCTAGGGGCAGACGCAAAACTTAATTTAGCGTCAAAATTTCCAACAAAAAGATTGGGAGACTGGGACAGATATATCATAAACCACTCGACGGGTCTTTGGCCAGCAGGGACCATCACTGGCGACCCAGCTTATGCTGACCACACTCAACTTAATGAAACCGAGCATAGCGAAAACAATTATTTTGCGATACAAGCTGATCCATTGAACTTGGCCCAATCACAACAAAGAAGATATCAATGGTCACACGGTTATTTTACAAAGTTTCAAGACGGACTGATAAATGCTGAGACTATATTGGGATGTAACGACTCTAAGTATACTAAAATACAGCCAATCATAACTCCGCTATTTGCCCCCGGTGTATTGTTTAACACAATTAAATCGGGAGTTGCGTGTGATTATCCTCTAATGACTGGTAGGATAAAGCGTGTTTTAGCAGAGGTTAGTTCCTCCATTGAAGGGACAGCATCATTTTGGATGATTGGTAGTCGTGGAGGTCTTTCTTCTTCATTTGTTGGAACCACAGATTATTTCGCTAGCAGTACCAGTTTGATTTCTCACGACAACTCGCCAAGAGAATTGGATGATAGTTTGTATATTACAAGTGGCAGCACAGGCTTAACGGGGCGCGATGGCATCTCAGTCTACAACGCTCTAGCTTTAAAAAAGAATGGAAGCAGTAATCAATTTCGTGGATTTAATTTGAGAATACCCTTCGAGGCTTTAATCGAACCAGAAAACTATATGGCAAATGTTACCTTTACAAACCAAGAACCAGACAACTTTCTTTACTTTAATGAGTATGTTAGGCTTGAATATGAAGCAAGGTGGGACGGTCAAGGTGATTTGGTTTATAAAAAGATGGCTCATAACTTTTTGGCTGAGGTCCCAGAGTTTTTCTTGATAAACAAAAACTTTAAAAAGATACAGTCTTTACCACAAGGTGACCCCAATTTTGGAAATGTTATAAAGGCTCCTAATGGAGATGCATTTGAATACCGTATGAGGGTTAGGATGTATCGTTCAATGGACCAACCAAACAATACTATTTGGAACAATGGTTTGTATGTTACACCTCCGCAAGATTTAATTAGTGAAAACCCATTCCGACACTTAAGAGAAACTATCACAATGTATTCTAGACCATCTTCTTTTGGACCACCATCGTGGGATGCAGATTTTAAAGTTGAAGGAACGGACAATGAAAGGTTTGATTTTCGTGGAACAGACAATAGGAATGGCTTTAATTTTCCATTTACTCCTCCCTATTATCATGGCGAGGCTTGGGCAGATATTGTGTTTAAACCCACAAGCATTGGAAAATACTCTGTTGCTGACATCATTAACTCTAGTTCTGTGGAATACTATAGATTCTGGCATCCAAAGTCAAACCTTGCTTTAATTAATAGGCAAAATGGTACTGATGTCTCTTGGACTGAATGGACTGGGTCTTTAAACAATACGGCGAGTACCAAAGGAACTATTGACGGGACAACAGGTGAATACTTAAATGGTAACTGGTACGGGCCACAGCACCCTCTTTTCATTAATGACAATGCTATGCAATTGGATTCGTCAATAAACTTATTTGGTAAAGAGGAGCAAGCTCTTAGTGACATATTGAGTGTTCAAGTTGATGACCAAAGTCGTTCACGCTGGGTAATTCAGCCCAAATTTGAAACTCCAATATTGAACTTTAATCACAACCAATCTCAAGGCGAGCAGCAAATTGTTCGAATATCCTTCGCCGGCGCAAAGGTAACTAGCTCATCAGACACCACCGATGAGGCCGCATTCAATATGTTGGATACCGACGGCGAAGAACAGGGCGGTATTTGGATTCCTTATAAAGACAACAGAATAATGTTGTATGACGGAAGCAAAGAATATAACGTTTACTTTGCCAGAGGCAGCGGTGACCACGACCCGAATAATCTTATAACCGACACTCGCGACGCAAAATACGCACTTCACAAGCCAAAACCCAACACCATAAGGGTAAACATAAGCGATATTCCATTAGGTTCAAGAACTGACACCAGCCTCGCAACCCACTTTGCTAATGTTCTTCGAGCGTCATCATCTTTTGAAGTAAGCGATCTTGGTTCCACAGTATCAATCACTTCATCATTTAGAGGCCTGTCTTTAGACCCTGAAGTAACTGGGAGTAGTGTTTTTGAACTGTCTTTTCCTGATAGTAACGTAACGGTCATAAGATCTGGTTCTATTGGCGACGGACTTGTTTTGTCACCTCATTCACCAGCAACAACTACACGCGGTATTTGGCACCAATACGGCCTAATACCCACAGGCAGTAATGGAATATTTATGAGAATTTCCGATATACCATTTAGCTGGCAAAAAGGTGCCCAAGGAATTCACACCTATGAGGCAAGCTTAACTGGTTCCTTAGCTGACCTTGTTGGTTTTTCTAAAGAACCTGTTCGCCTAGGAGAGATCGCTTCTTCGAAACTTATTAAAGAGGCTGTTGTGGCGATTCCTTTTGTTGAAGAAAACGCAGAGAAAAAATTCTTTGAAATTCCAAGAAGAGATATTGAAAACGCTCTCGAAACAGACCCAGAGATTCGATGGGTGGGACAGTCAGTTCGTAGTATGGTTGAGAAAATGAGCGACTATGTGTTTCCACCGTCTTTAGATTTCTTAACAAATAGTACAATTACGCCTTTCGCAATGTACATTTTTGAATTTTCACATGAATTATCAAAACAAGATTTAGCTGATATTTGGCAAAATTTACCACCCGAAATTGGCCAATCTGTTGAGTCTGTAACTTCAACAATAACTCATCAACTTTTGTCAACTGAGCTTCTTGGTGGCGGTACAAATGCTGAAACAGTTAAGGTGCCTCTTGAGAGAAATAAAGATCCCGGCTTAGAGCTAAATGACAAGGTCAGGTGGATGGTTTTTAAAGTTAAGCAGAAAGCTAAAACAAATTATTATGATAAAGTTGTCAAAAAACAGGGTGTATCTGACGAGGAAGAAGCGGTTCGTTTATCCAAGTCGTCCTTTAATTGGCCATATGATTTCTTTTCTCTGGTCGAACTAGTTAAGTTAGATGCTACAATTACATTCTCTGACATAGAGGAAGCAGATGATGAGGGATCAAAAATTATTAAACCAATGCAAGCATCAGTTAAAATTGATAAACCAGCGGCAGTTAACGAGACGTTTAGAAATGTCTCACCTCGCGACTTAGCAAATATAGTGATTAAAAAGGAAATTTAACTTATGGCCTTTACAAACAAAAAAGAAGACGTAATATACATGGAATTGACGCCATATGGCAGACACCTATTGTCACTTGGAAAGTTGACACCAGAGTATTATGCTTTTTTTGACGATGACATTCTTTATGATATTGGGCTGTTGGCAACAACTGATACATCAAATTATCCTAGCGGCTTCCTCAGCGAATCAAATGGCGCGTCCAAAGAGAGAATATTAAACGAGACCCCATATTTAAACTCTGTGTATTCTTTTGCCAACAGGGAAGATAAAATTGTATCTCGACAGAATTTTTTCCTATATGAAGACTTGTCTCAAGTGCCGTCCATAGAGAAAATAAATTATATGAACTATCCACTCGGTGTCTCAAATTATCACTCAGGCCAAGACACACCATATTGGGATGTTGTATATTTACACGGAACATCGTCTACTGCGACAAAATCCACGCCTTTAGATGTATCTAGTTCTGGTTTGCCAATCAAGAATATCCCACAAGTTGATTTTACAGTTGGTTATGAGATATCAATAAAAAATGTTTATACAGACGATGAAGATTTAGACCAACTAGATCTTTCAAGTCCAAATCTAGCTTTAACTGAGGTTACTACAAATGGTAACTATATTTCACTAAAAGAGGGACAACTGATGCTTCACATTACTGAAGAAAATGCTTTTAGTTATTCTGACTCATTTAGTATAGAAGTGTTTGAATATGATGAGCTAGATTCAAATCTTTTGGTTCCTTTAAAGTTTCAAACGGATGTTGCATCATTAGATAATGATGGCAAAAGACAAGAGATAGTGAATGGCATTTTAACAACTAATTTGAGAAGAATAAATGATGACGAGGCTGACGCGGCAGAGTTGGAAGATTCAAGCCTTGTTGAATATTATTTTGATTTAAGACTGGACAGCGAAGTGCCAGAAGAGGATGTTTGCAACGGTGTAATACAACTACAAACAAAAGATATATTTGTTGACCTAGAGGTCAATTGTATAGAAAGGGCTGGTCGTGACGCTAATGTTTATACAACAAGAGTTGACGACATCGAGGAGTGCTAAGATGGCATATTTAGTAGAAAATTTACCAAACGTTTGTATAAAAAGTATACTACTCGACAATGTACAAGACTCAGACGCTTTGTACAAAGTAGTCGTTGACATATCAGTAAAAGCCCTAGACACATCAAATAGGTGGATAGACGATGATTTTATGGTTAAGCACTTAAATGTTATCGCAGTTATGTCATCCAACGGCGCGTTTAACAAAAAAGTTACTTCTGGGCAAATAAAAATAACAGAAAGAACGATTAAAGAACACCTGTCAACAGACCCAGATAAAAGCATAGTACTTAAACAAATTCCTGTACGTGTTAAGAAAACCACTATTGAAAAAAACAACTCAGCTATTTTTTCATTTGAATTTACACAAAACCATGTTACAGATGATCTTAGAGTTTTTGCAATGACAAGTGTTAATATGTCAGAGCTATGTATTCAATATGGCGGTGACCCAATGTCAGAATCACTATCTGCTTATCATGGCTCAATCACGTCCGAAGCGATAATTAAAGAAGGGCTTAAGGTCTCAACTGCTACTGTTTTTATTCTTGGCAACAGTCCTTATTTGGGACCAGTTCACGCTCATGGTGGTGGATATATGGTAGGTTCTCAACACACGAACACATCCCACCCTAGACTAAGCACTAGACAAGTTCCAAACTTAAAATTAAAAGACAATAGGATTAACTCTTATCAAACAATTAATTCTATTTCTTCTAAAATCAAAGACCGCCCAATAGTTTCTGAGGTTTACACAACTTTTGGATCTAATAATTCTTTAAAAGGTGTTTTTTCTATCAACATAGAGCAGTTAATGTTGTCAAAAACAAAATATGGAAAATCATTTTATAATCTAACAGATGATCAGTATAATAATATTTTGTCTTCTTTTTATATAAAAAGTATGAAACTTTATAGAAAAGTTGTAAGAACTGGTAAAAAATCTAAAAAAATAAACAAAGTCATTTCTAGGACAATGATTGCTCAAACAAAAGACCAACCAAATGAAAATAAATTGATAGCAGTAGTGAGGATGGACGAGAAATCTGTTTCTCATGGTAAAGAATCAGTAATTAATGTTCCAATTGAAACAGCCCCTCAATACAGTTTGAATGATTATATGCACATATCAACTCTAAAAGAAGAAAATCTTTATAATAGAAATAGAATAAGAACATTTTCTTTTGTAGACAAACATATTGCCATAAATGATCATATAGAATATTCTTATGAAATAAAAATAGAGTTCATAGACGCAACGGCTGTTGTGGTTCAAGATGGCATCAACAAGATAAATAACTCAATTGATAAACTAGAGAGGTATATTTATTTGTCTGGCTTGCAAAAAAATTATGATTTTGATTTGAAAAAGATGAAAAAAACCTATATGACGAGTCAAGGAGATCAATATTTGCCATTGTCATCAGCACCGTGGATTGAGGCACCAGCAACATATGCTAGTCACCTATCTTTTGTAAACAACCTTAGTTCATTCGAGATTGAATCGACGGCAAGAAAATACTCAAATTTTTTAATACCTGAGTCTTTTGATTTATCGTCTGCTAAATTATTTTTAAAAGAATATAAAGAGTTTGCAAATGTGTTTAGAAAAAAGTTTAATCTTCCGCCCGGCCACCTTTCTGGTCGTACTTCTGCAAGGTCTCAAAATATTTTCCAAAACAAAAACACCAGTGATATATTGTTGCAACACTCTTTTCCTAAAGTAATAAGGACAAAAGAAGTAGATCTTGGTTATGAAATACTTGACTTTGAAGAGGGTCTTGAATTGGCAACGATAAGTAAACAAACGTTTGAGACAATGATATCAAACGACAATGATAAGTTTTTTGAAGGCCAAATTAGTCTATCAAAAGAAGAAATCTCTTCATTATCAAAAGAAGAGTATATGTCTTATAAGAATTTTAGAAGGTATAGGCCTTCGTATTTGTCGCCTAGAATGTTAAAAAAGGGAAGAAACACTATTAAGGTAGATATGAAAATTATGGCCAATATAGATCACAAAGCCTTGTCAAATCTTTCCAAGACAAAGGTTCCGTTTTTTGCTAAAAAGTTTCCTTTGCAAACATTATCAATTGATGCAATTAATAAAACTGAAGAAATGGATGTTGATTTTGTAAAAGCAGAAAAATACTTTGGTGTTGATTCTAACTTTGTCACTACAGATGGAATAGAATCAGAAGATAACCAAGAGTCAACTTATCGAATGACACCAGCATTTTTTAATCAAAATTTGTTAAGCAATAGTTTGATTACTAGGTCTAATTTTGATATATTGGAAGGAGACGTGAGTATTCCGCCTGATTTACCAAATCAAATAAAATCAATTATTGGCTCAAGGTCAAGATCAGCAAAGAATACATTCCTTGACTCTGATGTTGATGCATTAAAACTACCACAAACTTCTGATTCCGTAGAGATGATGTTCCTTACATTGCAGAGGGTTATGTACTGTAGTGGATTTGATGCTCAACCCGCCCCGGGTGAGTCTTCAGGTACAAACCCAGAAGACAACGAATCCTCTCTAAGAAAAATTAAAAAACCAATTTGGAAAATTCTAGACCAAACAGCACTTGATTCATTGTCGGGGGATGTGCTTTGTAAGACTGAATATTATGAACCATCGGGTATGAAGATGAGTATTGCTGAGGCTAATAAATTTAATGTTTACAATAATTTATTTATTATAAGTTTTCCAATTACCCCACGTACAACAATCACAGACATGTCAATCAATCAAATGTTGCAAAGTCAATATTCCAATGTAATGTCTCCAGATGATATTGAGTATTCTACAACAAATATAGTCCTACAACCAACAACTATATCTGGCGATTCGGGTTCTAACTTTGCTCCTGCTCCGGGAACTGGCGGCAACACTATGGGAACTGGCGGATCTAGCATGGGAACAACAGGAGGTGGCTATGGCTACTAAAAGAGCAAAATATACTATGATGCCAACACCAGATCCTTTTATACAGCAAGGTTTTGGTCAAGAAAAGATAACTTTAAATCATAAAAATATAACGGAAGAGAACAATTATATTAAACTTAGAGAGTCGCTTACGATTGATTTGTCTGGGACAGGAGTTCTTGGTCAATTATCATTCACAGAGCTTTTCAACAACCCGCCAGAAAATGCTGTTGTTAATTTTTCAAATCTCTTGCCAGTTGCAAGACAAGCAATAGACGCAAATAATTCAGATTTTTCCAGTTTAACTTATTCTGTTAGTTCTTCCTACAATTACTATTCTAGCCAATACGAAGATATTATAGAAGATATATCTGAATTTCAAATTATAAATATTTATAACTCAACTGAAAATGGAAATCCAAGCGAACTGGCTTTAACTCGTCACTTTTCAAATGAACCTGTAAATGAAAAAACCTTCATGAAGGTACAACAAAGTAATGTGCAATATATTCCATCAGATCAATCGGCTCTAAAAAGATTTTTGATATTTCCAGAAAATTATGACTTTAGTAAAATCAATTCTGAAAAAAATTCTTATCCATTTGGAATAGATATCACATCAGGTGTAGACAACACCAACAATAAACTGTTTAACTTATTAAAAAAATCAGGATTTTATCAGTCATTTGTTAAGTCCTATCTAAATCAAGAAAAGCAAACAATCCCAGTTGTTACAGAGATATTTCAATCTGCTGGAAGTGAAACGTTTCAAGGCCCAACAGTGCATTCAATTGATATGATTAACCCTCCATCATCTTATTGGGCTTCAACTGTATTCTCAAACGAACAATATTATTTTGGTGACTTAAGTGAGACCAATCAAACTGTAATGTTAAAAGGCATGTTGGTTAATAGTTTTTTGAAAAAACTGGCCCTTGATGAAATGTTAAGTTTTGAAGAGGTTTTATTGGGTAAAAAAAATTATACTGAAGTGTTGTTTTATAAAATAGAAAAAAGTATTGGTGATAATTCTAATTCACCCATACAGACTTTTATTGTGCCACCAAATCAAAAGACTATTAAATACTTTGATACACAAATAAAACCAAATAAAACTTATACTTATTCAATCACAGCATGCACTTTGGTGGTTGGCAGTGAATATACTTATGTAAATCCTCCCTCGTATAACAACAATGATTCAACATGTGGGCTTAGTGTGGAGTCCGTTCCGTTCATACAACTTGTTGACATGCCAGTTTTTAAACAAGTAACAAGGTGTGTGAGTGAACCAACTACCCCGCCTCGAGCAGCTTTTTATACAAAAAACAATTCAGACAACGTGGTAAATATTCGCTTGATGACCAACAAGACTGAACAAAGAAGTGAATTGTTTAAGAGAGTAACTGATTATGATGCTTTTATTGAGCAGGTATTATTTGATAAAAATAGATTTCAAGAGATTGTTCATTTTGAAAATACAAAAAGTAAAATTATAGCTTATGAGGTTTTTAAAATGAACACTCCTCCAAGTAGAATTGAAGAATTTGCCAATCATAAAGTTGGAGATATTGAAGACCGTGTATATTATGGCGGTTTAACTTATTCAACTCGCATCGTACCCAATAAAAAATGTTACTATATGTTTAGAAGCATAAACCAACATGGTCTAAAATCTAATCCAAGCACTATTTATGAAGTAGAGTTGATTAAGGGATCAAGCACCTCTAGGATTGTTGTGAATAATTATAAACTACCAGCAGTTAGACCTCCTGCCTCAAACAGAAACATGAGAAGACTAATTCAATTGGTACCAGCCTCCCAACATACTTTTAGAGATGAATACGGTCTATCTGATGATGGATTCGGAGATCCTAGTAACGACGGCCCTACCGCTCTAGACAAGGTTACACTAGGAATAGCACGAAAGCCAATCTGGGGAAAAAGGTTTAAAATAAGGGTAACATCGAATAACACGGGGAGAAAAATAGACTTTAATGTCGTTTTTGATCTAATTAAAAAGAAAACAAACTAAGAAATGATATAAACACTAATTAATGTAGTATGATAACTTAAGGAGAAAATACATGGCCTTTTTGGATAACAGTGGTGACATTATACTTGATGCTGTATTAACAGACCACGGAAGAAAATTGTTAGCACAGGGAGACGGATCTTTTGAAGTAACGCAATTCGTCTTAGCAGATGATGAGATAGATTATTCTCTATATGATATTAACCACGCCAGCGGCAGTGCTTATTATGATATACAAATTCTTCAAACACCAGTGTTTGAGGCGTTTACAAACAATGGTTCTTCTTGTAAACACAAGCTGGTTAGCTTTGATAACCTAGAACTTTTGTTCTTGCCGGTTGTTAAATTAAACGAAAATAGCACCAATACCAAACGTCATGCCACAACTGGTTCTTTTGTAATCGCAGCGGATGCCTTCACAGAAGATGACGACGGCGGCGCAACAACTAAAGGTGTTGCCACAGATCAAAATGGTATTGAGGTCCAAGGAGTCCTACGTGGAGAAACTCTTTCTGGTGAGAACCACATTCGGATTGACCAAGGGTTAGACACAACAGAAATTTCTCCTAGACAAAGACTCGGCGAGATGGTAGAGCTAGACTACACAATTCAACTTGACAGTCGCCTTGGGCACCTCTGTACAACTACTGGGGATGTCATCATGGAAGACTATATTGATGATGATCATATTGCATACTATACAGTTTCGCAAGCAGATACGATAAACCAAATCGTAACTTTGATCTCTGACAACACAAATTCTACACTACAGGCCATCCAAGGTCCACGCGGTACAAAATTAGAATTTAAAATTAAGTCTTCAATTGACTTGCAAACAAGTACTTTCTTGTTTCAGCGCCTTGGAGCCGAAGCAGGTATGGCAAATCGTGGCGCCGCAACCACAACAGTTTACTATATTGATACAATGGTTAGAATAACAGGTATCAAAACAGGTCAATCAATTGACGTTCCGATTAGGTTCGTAAAATTCAAATCATAAAATAGGATATAAAACATGGCAGATTCAGCTTATAAAGTTCTTGGTCCCAACGATAAAGTAACAACTCGGACCCTCTTGCACGAAGCAATTCCAATTACTGGAACGATTGTTAGTGGCACATATGGCACGTTTCCAAATGAAGATAATATTAAAAACTTCTCTCACGGTATGTTCCAGTCAGTTTATGACTACCCATACTTGAGTTCCTCAGCAAATCATATTTTTGATATAGCTATTGGGGTCTCTGCACAATCTGGTATTTATAGCAGCGTCACTGTGCAAAAAGAAAAGAAGAGAAACATCTATAATCAAATGGCTCAAGTTCTTGTTGGTTATGACGTAACAGGATCAGTATTGCAATTTGACGGCGACGGTGATTTTACTAGCACCGGCGACAAAATGAACGACTGTATATTTTTGGTTTTCTCTCGACTTTTGATTAAGGATGAGATTAAAAAAGAATCTTTTAATTTGGAGCTTGGAGTTGAGGTCAATCGCGATAGTGCAATCGGCTCTACTCGCATGACTGTTATGGATGTTAGTGCGTCTAATGAATACCGAGTCAACTCGCCAGCAGGTGAATATGGAATTCTTTATGCAACCGGCGCTATTGACTCTGCTGTTACTACAGAAACAATCGGCTCACATGAATATGTTAAGTGTGGCTTGATCTATTATCAAGCTGGGGTTGTTGTGTTGACATCTTCATTGTTCATAGAGCATGACGTAACTAATGGACTTTTAGCAACAAATGCCGCTTCAGGAATGGACGGTGTTGAATGGCTTAAAAAGACCTCTAATCAAAGTCAGGACAATGATATTATCGATGCTTTCAAAGCCAACGAAATATCAGCCTCGGCAGATTCATTTAGAAATCGTATTTACAATCTACAGTTCAATAACACAACAGAATTAAATTCCACAGTATATTTTTGTCGTGCAAACCACAATGAGTTTAACTATTCTTCAAATCCAACCTATTTGTCAGAATCAAAGGTACGTGTTAAGAACCAATCAACAGACGTCCCCGTATCATATATTACAACCATTGGAATGTACAACGACAGAAGAGAACTTCTTGCTGTTGCAAAACTTAGCGAACCTCTTAAAAAGACACCAGACACAGAGTTTACTTTGAGGGTGCGTTTGGATTACTAAAAAATGCCTTACTACAAGTTCCATGAAGATGATTTATTTATTAACACAATTAGAAACGAACCACAATATAGCTTCTATATATATTCCGGTTCGGTTTATATAGACAGTGTTCCTCACTTATCTGGAACTAAATCTACCAATTCAAATCCAAATATACATGGTGTACCCAATGGGTTTATAAGTCTTTATGAGTACAACATAGATAGGCTCAACGCAGAGCGAATTTATCCTTTCGTTTATAAAGACGGAAAGCGCAATTCCTTTAAGACAATATCAAAGATCGACTACAACACTCAGTATTTATTTGGAGATGTTATCACTTCTTCTTATAATATGTCTGCGTCAATAAGCCGACTTTTTGTTAATTCAGTAGGAACAGCAGAAAGAAGAAGAATAAATGCTTTAAGAAATACCTTAAATTATTATGGATATTTGTCTCCGCATTATGAATACTCTTCCTCTCTTGGGGATAAGTCATCTCAAGATGTTAACTTAATATCTATACCGTCTATTTTTTATGGCTCTTCAATAGAAAAGGGAACAGTTAAATTAGATTATTATATATCTGGCACACTTGCTGGTCGTTTAGAAGACAGTCGAAAAAATGGAGAACTTGTACAAACGGTTGGCCTAAACAGTGCCGATGTCGGTAAGGTTGCTGGTGTCGTTTTATACAATGAGGGATTCATCCTTTTAACAGGGTCTTGGAACGTGAGTGATGCTTCCGCTACTTACACATATGACACGTCAACAACAACTCCTAAGTGGAAATATTGGGGCTTTGGCGGCAATGACGGCAACACAATGGCTAGCACAAATCAAGTTACGTCTTCTTTTCTCTTAGAGTATTCGGGCAATGTTGAGACTCAAACGCTAACAATGTTGGCACAAGCAAATTATGGAGAGTTAAATTACACAAACAATCCCACTTCATATTCTTCTTCCGTTACAAACAAAATGGACATTGCCTATGCCACTACTGGCAGTAAGTATCAATATGTTGAGAAACCTATTAAAGTAAGGAACATTGTCTCTGCCTCTTACACTGATCAAGATGCACCGTACAAAAAAACAGTATACATCTCAAAGATTGGAATTTATGACAAAGATAAAAATTTAATTGGCATAGCAAAACTTGCAACTCCTGTAAGAAAAACAGAAGATGCTGATTATACTTTTAAAATAAAACTTGACATTTAACAGAGAGTGTGTTATAATAATATTATGAATGTATATATTGGTTTAGACATAAGCACCTCAAAAATAGGTGTAGCAATTCTTTCAGAGAAGAGAAAGCTTTTAGAGACAAAATTAATAAAGCTCAAAAAAGACACGGTGCTTGAAGAAAGAACAAGACAGATGATTATGGGATTGGTTCCATTAATGTCTGACAAAAAAGTGGTTGATATTTTTGTTGAAGAGCCTGCATCAATTTTCTCTATGGGTAAGTCTTCTGCTCACACTATTTCCAAACTACAAAGGTTTAATGGAATGTGTTGTTATGCACTTTCTATTTTATTTAATAGAATTCCAAAATTGATCCCAGTGAGATCAGCAAGAAAAGAAGTTGGCATAAAGATTAAGCGCGGAGACAACACTAAACTCGAAGTTATCAAGTGGGTAAAACAAAATTATCCCAAAGACTTTGTTTTTGAGCACACTCGTCACGGAAACCCTAAGCCGGGAACAGATGACATAGCAGACGCAATTGTTGTTGCTTTGGCTGGCATAAACTCAAAAGTATAACTATTTATAACAAACATGAGGATTTTTAAATGAATAATCAAAAACTTATTATGGAAAACTGGCGTCAATTTTTAAATGAGAGTGACGCCCCTGAGCAACAAGAACTTGACGAGGGAGTGAAAGAAAAGATGTTTGCCGCTTTAATGGGCCTGTTTGCCCTTGGTGCATCTGGTGATGTCGAAGCAAAAACACTTAATCTTGGAGGCGGTGACACTATAACTGTTCAAGCTGCTGCTAAGGGACTCAAAGCAAAGGGCGACTCAAAGGCTGCTCAAACAGCCCAAGACCTAGCAAAAATTTTATCAGCGAATCCACCTGATAACAACAAAAACAACATGATTGACGTTGCAGACTCGGCTGAAGTTGGAGCAAATACATTAGATAGCGGCCAAATTGATTTACTCAAGAGCCTAAAGGGTGGAGAAGCTTCACCATCTTCTGACGCCAAGCCAATGTCACAAAAAGACATTCGTACAAAAATAAACAAAGGTGGCCCCGGTAAATCCGGCCAATTGGATTTTATTAAAGAAAATACTTGACAAACCTTTCATGACATGTTATATTATATACATGTCTGAAAAACAATCAATTATTAATAACATTCTGGGCGGATATAAAAGGGTTAGCGGCGAATGCCTCTATCACTGTCCGTATTGTGGGCATCACAAAAAAAAGATGTCAATCAACTTTGCGAAAAATGCTTTCAAGTGTTGGGTCTGCGATACTCGCGGCAAAAACATTTACC
>MDSV01135377.1_pt1 | contig 51005 bp, 48 predicted proteins | sample 810851 | NCBI WGS metagenome assembly MDSV01 (sample SAMN05326640, study PRJNA326480) | marine metagenome | isolation source: seawater | place: Atlantic Ocean: North East | collected 2012
ATTCAAGAAGGATATGTATTTAGAATGCCTAAAGCTTATCCAGTTTATGATTTGAATTATGCAAAAAATGTTGAAAAAATTTCAACTTGGCTTGAAAACGATCATAAAAATATATTTCCAATTGGAAGAAACGGAATGCATAAATACAATAATCAAGATCATTCAATGATGACAGCCGTAAAAAGTGTAAGAAATATTGTTCTAAATGAACTTAATGACATTTGGAAAATTAATGTAGAAGAAGATTATCATGAGGAAATGAGTACTGGCAGATCTGCACCTGTACAAAAAGACTAATTATTTTTTACTTAATATTTTTACTATGAATATACTAATTTTTGGGGCGCTTAGCTCAGTCTGGCAGAGCGCTTCCCTTACAAGGAAGAAGTCACAGGTTCAAATCCTGTAGCGCCCACAAGGGTTTTTCAAAAATTATATTTAAAAACAGACGTTTCCCCCTACATTCCCCCTACATTACATCAAGTTTATGAATAAAATTTTACATAATTCATGAACGTTTTTTCTTATATACTTCTATTTATGATTAAAAATTTAATACCTTTAGTCGCATTTTCAGTACTACTAAGTTGCGTAACAGTCTCTGAGGAAAATTTATACACAACAACTTCGACTAGTACAAGCACTACTTCAACGACCTTAATAAACAATACAACAACAATTTACAAAGACCCTCTAAAAGTTGTTGATTTTACAGAATTACCAAATGCACTTGTCAGATTAGAAGTTAAATCAACGAAAGCAGAATTAAGTGACAATTTTGAATTAGAAATATACGAGTATGACGGAACAGGTAGTGGTTTTTTTATTTCAAGTGATGGTTACATAGTAACAAATAATCACGTAGTATCAGGTGCTGTCACAATTGATGTTTATACACAATATCGCTCAATTCCTTATTCAGCACAGCTAATTGGCCTCTCCGAATGTGATGACTTAGCAATACTAAAGATAGATATAGCAGATGTGCATTACTTAACTCTTAGTGATAGTGAGCCCATTCTAGGTGAAGAGATACTTGCTGCTGGATTTCCACTTGGAGATGTTGAGGTAACATTTCTTGATGGCATTGTCTCTAAAAAACAAACTGATGGAAGTACAACTTGGGCATCAGTTGAATATGCTTTTGAACATACTGCAGAAATTCTTCCAGGTTCTTCAGGAGGACCCATTGTTAATTCTCAAGTTGAGGTGATAGGTATTGCTTATGCAGGGAATGAAGACAGACAAGAATTTGGTATTCCAATTGTGCTAGTTGAAGAGACAATAAATAATATCATTAATCAAAATTTTTCATACTCATTTAAAGCTAACCTAGAACAGTTTTATGGTGCAGGGTTGTATGTTTATTCAGTCGATTCAAACTCTCCACTCAGAAATGTAGGATTAAGGGGTGGAGAAATAATTACTTCTATTAAAGGATTGTCAATCATTGAAGAAAATACTCTCAAAACCTATTGTGATGCGCTGAATACAAGAAATCCAGATATCGGAATAAAGTTTTCTGGAATATCTCTTGAAGATTTGGAAGAATTTGAAGTTGAAGTTTCACTTGACGGAACTATTGCAAATGAAGTATCGAGAACTTCAATAATAAATATTGTTCCAGCTAAAAAGCCTAAATCAACTACTACTACAACAACTCTTGGACCTGTTAACAACACTTCGTATTTTGATTACAGCATTCCTGATTTAATAAAGATTGAGACTTTCACAGTTTCAGATTATTTGTGGGAAATAAAAATTTATTTAAATGACAGAATTAATAAAGATGGTTCTTACTATGGAGTTCAGAATGTAAAACATTGTGTAATTTCATTTTTGGCTCCACCTTATTTTGACTCAAATACAAACCCATTTACAAAATTTGGACAGGTGAAACGTCAGCAAAACTGTACTGCAGAAAGATTAAATGAAAATGAGATAGTCATAACTCACATTGTGGACGCATCTTCGCTATCTTTTTCATGGGAGGCTTATGGCTCAAATGAAATTCCAATTAGTTCAATTACACTATATCCAGCATTTGATATAAAAATAGAAAAATCATACGCTTTCTCTATTTCCTGGAGTTTTGGAGAAGGAGCAGATTGTGGTGCTTCTGAAAGATGGGACTCAGATGGGAAAAATTATAGTCCAGATTGCGCATATCAAATAAGTGGTGACACAAGTTGGCTAGGAAATAAAGCGCCAGATACTCATGCAAGAAGGATTAGTAATACCAATTATGGAGGGATTAGTAATGACTCTCCTTACAACTGGCTGAGAGAAGAAAATTATGGAAGTCAGTATGGAGGTATAACTTTTAGTTCAGTTCAAACAAACAATACATGCTCAAGACAGTATAAAGGTTATCAATCAAAAAGATGGTGGTGGTTAGATAACAATTTAGTCTGTATTAAGAGATAACTCCCCCTACTTTCCCCCTACTTTTTGGAAGAATTATTTCCATATGTTTCCATATGCTTTCAAAGGGATTCGTATAAGCCTTTAATCACTGGGCTAAAAATAACCGTAGGTTTTCATAGGTTGACGAATATAAAGGTTCTTACCTTACAAGGAAGAAGTCACAGGTTCAAATCCAGTAGCGCCCACAAGGGTTTTTACATGAATTTTTGACTATATTTACCTAGATAGACCAATACAAATTTTTTAATACAGTTCATTATCTTTTTGAAATTGAGCCCAGTGAGAATAATTGATTTCTGATTTTCCAGTAAATATATTTTTTTTATTGCCTTTTAATAAATGGTTATATTTATGTTTGAATAAAAATGATATATCATGTTGTTGATTTTTAATATATAGATAACCGCTTGAATTTAACTTATTTAATACTTTTTTACTTGAAGCATTAATTATTTCCCTCTTTTCAAGACCAAGTACCTCCTTGATTGCATTTGTAAATAAAGTTGGTCCTGTGAGTTTCATAACATCATTTTTGAATTTATTTTGATTTACGTTGTCAACAATTAATTCAATACTCCTTTGTAATACGTCATCATTTTTATTAAAGACCAATACCCACTGTATAAAATCTTTTTTTGTAGGTTCAAGGGTTAGAATTGACTTTTTCAAATTAACTAATTGAGAAATATTATTAACTATAAGAGAATCTATATCTAGGTATATTCCTCCAAATTTATTTAGAATTAAATATCTCCAAAAATCAGATCTTGCCGCATAATGATTTAATTTAAAGTAAGTTTTACATATCTCCCTGCTAAACATATCTTCGACAGAATTGTCCATTTCATCATTATCAAATAATAAAAAACTCAAATATTGATTATCTCTAATCATGCTATTTCTCATTTTTTCAATTTTTCTATGAAATGTTTTGGATTTCCATGTTTGAAAAACTATTGGTTTATTTATTTTTTCAATTTGTTTATGCATATTCTTAATTTAACAAATAAAAAAAACTAAAAATATTTATGCTGGATTAGATTCTTTTTATGATTTTATATTGTTTGATGGTGGAGAGTTTTTTACTTTTGCAGAATTTAAAAAATTGTAAAAAAAGACTAAGTTTTTTTGTCTAGATGATATTTTTACATACAAGCAATATGAAGTTATCAAATATATAGAATTTTTACCAAGAAAATTAACTTGATAAAGACTGTAGAAGCTGTGAGTATTTATAAATGTAATGAATAACGCATATTAAACGGTCAGTTATTTACTAATTTTAAGTTCTCTCCTAAGTCTCCCAAAATTTATTCTCAATCTCATATAAAAATAATTTAAAATTAAAATCAAATTTTTAAAAATTAGATTTGAATTAAATTTTATAAGATTTCTCATAGAATCTAGAAATTCATCAGGATATTTAAGCATTAAATTGTTATAAAAATATATTTTATATTTAGGTATTCTCCAGTTTGTCTTATCTTTTTTTAGTGCTGTAGTAAATTGTGTTCTATTGTATCTAAAAATCTTGTCATAAAGTCCAACATTTTTTAGATGATTTGCAAAAGTAACTTCACAATTTAAATATTCGTCATCATACATATGTGAGTCATTTGAATCTATAAATTTGCAAATACCTAAAAATTTTTCTGCATAATCAGCATGAAGAATTGTATGGCGATCACATACTCCAAAATAGTCTTCACCCTTTGGAATCATAATTTTATTTCGGTCAAACTCTAAAGGGTGTGACAAATAAAATTGGTCAAACCTGGAGTAAACTATAAAATCATATTTTTGAAGAATATCAAGATAATTTTTTAATATTATGTCCTTAAAAGCAAAGTGAATTACTCCAGAAGTATATAAACCTGTTTCTTTTCCTTTTTCGAAATAATTTATCAAATTATTTCCATATTGATTTCTATAATAATCGAACCAATCATCGTACTCTTTAGAAATCCACTTGTATTTAGCCTCTTGAAATAATTTATTATCAGAAATAAATTTCTCAGTAGTACAAAGAGCTAAGTCTGCATTAAGTGGAGTTTTACAATTTTTTATGAATGTATCCCATGTTTTATTACCACCTCTTGGAGACCCTGCAAGAATAATTAATACTTTGTTCATTACATTTAATATAGTTTGTTGTTTTGCTTTAAAACATAAGATTTTAGAAACTTGATAAATAAAAGAATAACGAGAAAATGTAAAAAATAAAAAGATATTTTAGATAATGAAAACAATAATATTTCGTAAATACTGTTTTGAAACTGATTACCAATAAAATAATTGAGTGGAATAAAAATGACTGAAGCGATAGTTGGAAATGTAAATTTTTTATTTACATACTTTAATATAATCAACAAAGTGAAAATAATATTCACATATTTATAACCATAATTTGAATAAATCGAAATTAATAATACTAATGATGTGAAAACAATTGTATTAAACTTTTCCTGATTGCTTTTAAGCAAAAGCTTATTGTAAAATACATGAAATATTTTGCTTGAATTAAAAAAAATGTAAATAATACATAAAATATAAAACAAAATAAATATTTGTGACATAAGCAAAGAAGTATTTTTTATTAAATTAAAATCATGAAAAACTCCAAAAGAATATATTTTTGAGATAGGTGATGGTATTGAAATACTGTTTGAAAAATAATAATTGATTATTAATGATAAATTTAAAATAAACACTAATAAAAACTTAAAATTCTCTCTCAAGCTTTTTGATGATATTAAAAATAAAAATATTCCAAAAAAGATTCCAATTGAATAAATTTTAAATAAAGTCAAGAAAGTCAAGAAAGATAAGAAAATAATGTTGTCATAAATTTTGTAATTACGGAATAAAAAAGTAAATAATGTCAAAAAAAATATGTCGTGATTTAAAGATTGTATTAAGAAATAAAAAGATGGCGTTACTAGAAAATATGCAACTATTAAAAGATTTTTTCCTGAGAGTTTGAAAAGAAAAGAAAACAATAAAATAAGAAAAGTGCAAAAAATAAGTATTGAGGATAACCAAACGTCTAAATCAATTTTAAAAAAATTAATTGCAGGGCCAAATCCTAATTCAGTGCATTCAATTTTTTCTGATGTAAATTTATACCTATAGTGAGAAGACCAATCTAAATTACACTTTAATCTAAATAAAAACAGCTGCATATCCCAAAAAATAGATTCTTTGTTCTTACTCAAGAGAAATTTAGTAATTTCTACAAAATAAAAGACAATCGGTATTGTTCGAAAAGTTAAATGATTTTTCCTAAAAAAAAGATTATCCCGAGTTTGTATTAATGAAATAACCAATACAGAAATAAAAATTATGTAATATTTATAATCGACTAAAAGTGTTGCACTAAAAAAAATAGTTATGTAGAAGATGTCCTTATCACTTAATTTATTTATATAGTTTGCCATTTAAAACTTTTAATATTTCAATTTTATCCAATTAGATTTAGAAATATCTGGATGATCTGATTTGGGGAACCAAGGGTTAGAAATAATTACTATGGATTCTTTGTTATTTTTTAAATATGCAGGAAAATAGGAGAATGTACTGTTTCCAATAATATAGTTTTCATAATTTAACATTTTTGAAAATGTTTCGATAATTTCTTCTCTGGATTCTGAAGTCGGACTTATTATTTTATTTATCTTTTTGTGCTTTGACAGGGAAGAATCTACTACCCACTGATAATCATCGGTAAAAATATCAATGAATGATATTTCTTTATTTTCTTGAATATATTCAACAGCATTTAAAAAAAATTGTTCTGGCAAGTCCCATCCGTTATCAACAAAATCTCCTCTTCTAATATGAAGCAATGTAGAGCCTGATAAGGGTGTTTTGTTAATAAAATTTTTTAATTCTTCAACTGAATTTAGAGAATTAATTAAAAAATCTATATTTTCATCGAGGTAGTTTGTATTTTTCCAATAACCATCAAATATATTTAATAAGCCAGTTTCTTCATATTTAAACTCATGGCCTCTAAAGTGTGTTTTTACATCGGGATTGAATAAAAAAATTGAATATATCTTTTTGACAATTTTTAGAAATCTTACATAAACATTGTTTGCGTGTTTAAATCCAAATGTTTCTAATGGAAAAACTAGGGATCGCTTTGTCATATTTAGCTTTTTTAATTTATTTGTCGATAAACCATAGGCTGAAGTGTCTAATATTACTTTAAAATTTTTACTTTTTAAATAATTACAAAAAATGAGTTGAAATAATTGATTACCCAATCCACCTTTTATAACTACAATTGCTACTTTCTTCATTTAGTTTTAATTTTAAAATAATTAATCATGAATATCAGAATTGTCAATAGATTAAAATAAGGAAATCTAGTTGGTTTAAATTTTAAATTTACACCCTCATACTGACTTGATCTAATGTTTTTTATGTCTGGAGTGTGTTTACAAGTAGTTTCCAAATTAAACTCATAATGGTCAATAACTATTGAGGTGATTGCACAAGTAGGAATTAATGAGTTTTTATACTCTTGATTTTCAATTAGAAGTTGATCGTATGATTGAGGTAACCCAATTATGAATAAAAATAAAATCACTGTTCCTATGCTTAAAAATATTTTTGATTTTTTGAAATAAGACAAAATAAGCGAAAGAATTAAGGCAAAACTCAGAATAATAAAAAATCCATAGTAAAAAGGTTTAACAGAGTCTCCAACTGCGGGGTCATGATTATTAGTAAATAATCCAGCAGATGACAAAGCAACTAGTAACAATCCTATAAAAGGGCTGATAAAAATATATCTTAAGTCTCTTTTCAATACAATAAGTATTAGAGAAAGAGTGAATAAGATTAAAGAAAAAATAAATGCGGTTTTCATTCTTAATTCATTTAAAATATTTTCACCAATATCCCTTGCAATAAGTACTGTGTCGATATTTCCAATGACCTTGAACTCTTTTCTTTCTTTGTTATATTCAATTTCGTAAAAAGAATCTTGCCTCACGTCATCAGGTATTTGAAAAACAACGATATTCTTTCTGAACTTGTTTAAATTTGTATGGTCTGCATTCCAATAAAGTTCGAAATAATCTGAAAATGTATCAAATAGTGTTATTGCTCTGAAGGAATTGTTATGAGTGTCTTTACGTGGATTGTATTTGACTTCATAAGAATTAAAATTTGTAAAAAACTCAAGATCTGCTTGATTATTATACTTTTTGTCATGTTCAGCTTGATGTAAAAAAGACCCATTTAGAATATAATTTTCAGAAAAAATAATTAAAAAACAAAGAAAAAAATAAATTAGTTTTTTGTAATTTTTTTTCAAAATAATGTACATTTTCTTATTTATAAAAAAAACAATGTAGAACACACCTACCATCACAGATATTGAAACCTTTAAATTTAATAAGATTAGAAGTGATGTTAAGAATAAGTTAAACCATTTAGGCTCTTTGAAAATTAAGTATTTTTCAATAAATAAAAGGCTCCAAACTAAAATTGAAAAAGCTAATATTTCTGGCTTAAAACTCATTCTTAGTTGAAAAGAAATTGGTAGAAAAGTACAAACTATCAAGACCAAATAAATTATTTCTTCTTTAAATTCTTTCAACTTTAAATAATTTTTTAATCCTAGTAAGCCAAACATGTATATTAGGAAATTGAAAGATAAAATTGAAAAATTTAGAATTTCATAATTAAAGTAATCCGAATAAATTATCTTAACAAATGATGAAAAAGCATAGGCTCCAAAAAAGTAAAAATTACCTTGTTCAAGATTTGTAGAAGTATTTAAACCCGAATAATACTCTAAATATTGAAAATACTTGTCAAAATCAGGAGACAGTGTTATTTCATAATTTAAATAAATTACAGTAAAAGAATATACAAACATTACGTAAAAAATTATTTGATAAGATATTTTTTTTCTTGATTTATAAATATTTTTTAACATTTTTCTTAATTAAATAAATTATTTTTTTGGGTTTTTTGAAAAAGTTAAAAAAGTAAAATATTTTTGTATTCGTAAAATTTGCTTTAGCTGATATAAATAACATATAAAATAAATTTTTATTTTTGGTGCGAACATAAATAGCATCTCCAGTAGGTTTATTGCTCGCCCAAGATGTTTTATATCTAACAAACCCCTCATTTTTTAGAAATTGATCTAATTGAGAAACCAGCACGCCATCTTTAAACACATGTTCTCTTGCAATTTCAGAAAATATAAAATCAATATACTTTATATTAATTCCTAGCCCTTTTAGTACCTCAAGTTCATAGCCCTGAGTGTCTAGCAATAAAAAATTTGAATCAGTAATATTAAAATTAATTAACTTTCTAACAATTACCTTTTCCTTTTTATCAAATTCAACTTCTGGGAATAATTTAGTATGTAAATCCGGATCCAATAGAGATGATGAGGAACTGTTATTTGTAGAGCTTACATTCATCACCATCTCAGTATTTTTATTACCAAGGGCGAAATTGTAAAGATAAATATTTTTTTGCTCTAAAAATTTATTTTCTAATCTTAAAAATACTTCTTGCAAGGGCTCAAACAAATGAATGTGTTGAAGATCATTTTCGAGAAATACTTCAGTTTCCTGACCTAAGTTTGCACCAACCTGTATGATCCCTGTAATTCTTTTTTTATTTTTAGAAAGAAAATTGTTTAACATAATTAACCAATTAATACTTTTTTTAAAAATATTTCAAATTTGTTGATATCTAAAATATAATTTGAACCATAAAAATTGTTATCAGGAACATCTGCTAAAAAATAATTGTATTCTAGATCTAATGCAGAGCTCAAGGAATAAAAACAATTATTATGTGAATCGCCTCTTCCTCTTATTTCAATAACCTTTCTTTTCTGATCTAATAAAATCATATTAATTAGCCCGGCCCCATGTATCCCCCCTAAAACTTCAGCATTATTAACAATTTCAAATTGTTCATCTAGTGACTTATCTTCAAATGAATAAATTTGAAAATCATATTTTTCAAGGATTAATTTGATTTCATTAAAGTTTTCAATTTTTCTTTTATCCGCTGATTGTCTTGAAACCCAAACTTTATTATTTGATTCATTTTTATTTTTAACATATATACCTTTTAGTCTTTTTGACTGATCTTTAATGAGATCTTCGTCATAATTTCCAGATGGAGCTGCATGGCTGGTAACAATCAGTTTTTTGAATTTGTATTTTATATCTTTTTCTAGATATATAACATTAAGTCCATAGCTGCTAATTATTTTCTTAACATATTCATAATTTTTATATTCTTCTGTAAGAACTATTGGGATTTCAGAAATTTTTATATCTTTATTTAGTGAGACAAAACCTTCAATTCTAGGCAAGACGTCCCCGATCCAATGAAAATATTTGCTTGATTTCTCATTTATAACCCAAATTCCTAGATTAACTACTTCAAACTTCTTATTTGAACTCAAAAAAGAAGCCAGCAAGTCTTTAATGAAATGTTTAAATTTTTGTAACAATGAATATTCAGACATTTTCCAATATTTACTTTTAAACCTAAATATACCTTTGTAAAAAAACTCTCCATTTATAACTGAAACATTGTGTAGATTTCTAATATGAAATTTTTCAAATAATCTAACATATTCATGTTGAAACATATAATCATCATTGAGGGATAAATTAGATGGTTTTTTTCTAAAAACTTTTATTTTTGATTTCATTTCTGTGTTTAATTTCTATTTAAAAGTTTTATATTTATTTAATAGCATTGTTACCATCTAGTATATTAATGAGTATAAGAAAAAACTTTAATAAATCTCTGGATAACATACTATTTGTATCTAAATTAACCAAAACAGGCAATAAAAAGATAATTATAATTTTTTCAGTTATTCTATCAAATTTGTCAGCTTTAATGGATATATTATTAATTCTTGCATTTACTGGAATCATAACAAGTAATTCAAATGACTCTAGTTTCGCACAATTCTTTATAAATATATTTGTGAATTATACATGGCTACTGCCCATCGTTGTTTTGGGAAGATATTCCTGTATTTACTTTCAAAGTATTATTGAAAAAAATCTTATTCTTAATGTCCAAAAAAACCTAAAAGTACATGTGCTGTCAGAAGTATTTGATAAAAGAAACTATTCTGTTGCAGATGCTTATTTTTACATAAATGACATAACTGGTCATATTTCATTTTTTTATACTGCTTTAATAGGGCTAATAAATAGTTTTATTCAAATTCTAGGATTTACAATCTATTTGGTATTATCAGACACAAATACTATATTCACTTTTGCAATTGGGGCTGCTGTTCTCTACTACCCTAGTAAATTAATTATTAAACAAGCAAGAAAGTATATGGATAAAGCATATAATGTTCAGAAAAAAAGTAATTATGAAATACAAAAAATTGTAGACAATATGTTCTTAATAAAGCTTTTAAGAAAAGACAACGATGAAGTTAATAATTTTCGATCTGTTGTTGAAGAGTTAAACTCATTGCTTTTAAAAAATCATAAATATGGTGCTGTAAATTCCTTTTTGCCCAGTTTTATTACTATGTTTGTATTCTCTATACTGATTGGATTTTCTGCATTAGCTAAATCAATTACTCTTGATTTCATTGGAGTAACTTTAAGACTTTTTCAGTCATTAGGTTTATTTAGTACAAATGTCAATAGACTTGTTAATTCTCAAGTACACATTAAATATTTTTATGAAATGGAAATGAATAAAAATTTTGTTAATAAAAATAATCATCAGCTAGTAAATGAAGAGAATGATGTCTCTGTTAAGATAAATAATTTAAGTTTTGAATATTTTAATAATGAGCAAAAAATATTTGAAAATATATCTCTTGAAATACCTAAGAACAAACATGTAATTATTACAGGACCTAATGGTTCAGGGAAAAGTACTTTGCTTGGTTTAATCTCAGGAGTATTGTATTCTCAAAGTGGCCAAGTTAAAATAAATTCAAAAAAAATTGGGTACATAGGGGCTAATCCATTAATCTTTACGGATACTTTAAGATACAACTTACTTTATGGAAATGAAAATAATATAAGTGATAACGAATTAATAGAATCATTAAAAGAGTTTGATTTTTTTCAAGAAGAAGAAAGATACAATTTAGATATGACTGTAGATAATAAAAGTCTTTCATCTGGTCAGATGCAGAAACTTGCTTTTATTAGAGCTCTGTCCTCAGGGATTGATACTTTGTTACTCGACGAATCAACTGCCAACCTCGATGAAAAGACAAAAGCAAAAATATTTGATATATTATCAAATAGAGACCTAACTATTATTAATTCAACTCATGACCCTGATGGCTTCGATAATGTCGATTGTCATTTTGATATATCATTTGAAGAAGATTCAAAAATAATAAATTTAAAAAAATCTAACTAACTTTAAATATATTTTCCTTAATACAGTTTTAGATCTTTTCAATTTTTGTTCCCTATTTGATATCTTTTTAAATCTTTTCATGTTTAATTTATAATCATTTAAAGATTCAGTTAATATAATTGATTCTGGATTATTTTTAAAATTGGAGGTTTTAATTTTATCCATCCACCAATTGATAGAAAGTTTTTCTTCATTGATTGTGTCTAATTTTTTAAACTGTTTTTCAATTTGATTAAAATTTGTTTTATACAGCGCATCTACCATAACAATTGGTAAATTTTTAAATTGCTCATAGAATATATTTTTTTTCACAACAGGAGTTGTGCCTGCATAGATAGACTCCCATACCCTGTGTGTATCTATCCCGTTTCCTTCAGGGCATAAAATATATTTAAATGAATTTAATTTCTTAACATAGTCGTTTAAATCCAATCTTTGTGTTTCATTTTCTACCCAATTATGTTCACTTAGTTTTTTTAGGGCTCTATTTCTTATATAAAAATTTGTATTGACTTCAAAATTTAAATAAACCTTCTCATTTTTTGCATCATTCTTTTTTAAACTATTAAAGTTTTTAAAATTTAGATTTTTTGGGTGGTCGTTTGCTAGACCAATTGGTAGAGATATAAGAGATTCATCAGAATAATTTATATTTGGCGCATACCACTCTGAAACACATTTTGGCTTAAGTTTAAAATCTCTTTTTGTTATATTTTTATCAGTTTGACCTGTAATTAGTTTTATATTTTTAAAAGTTTTAACTTTGCTTAATAATTTAAATAAATCTTTATAAAAATAATTATTACAGTAGATCACATCATTTTCCTTTAACTTAAAACTAGAAATTTTATAAATAATATAATACTTATTCTCAGAAATGATATTGTGCTCAGGTAATTCGAGCTTCTCATACTGTTTTCTTGTTAAAGACTCAGAAAAGACAATGTCTGCATTTCTTGCGAAATTATAACTTGATAATATTTGATGTTCTTCTAATTGGTTTATAAATAAATCCACTAAGTAATAGTCTAAAATAGATTTTGAGGTTTAATGATAAATATTTTTTATAATCCTGCATATATTAAAACAAAAAAAGTCATTCTTACAAGAAGCTTTAAGAATTCTATACTTTACAACTTATTTTTAAGTCTTGCCTATATGTTTAATTTAAGAATTCCTGATTCTTTAATTTCTTCTGGACCACAGAAAAGAATGAATAATGCTGTAAAAGCTTTCAAAAATGATCAAAGTTTTTCATTAAATAATATAAAAGGTACCGATTCATACTTATTACAGTTCGATGATTTTGGTGAGAAAACAATTAATAAATTAATTGAAAGACATGGTGATAAAAATAAAATTTTAGTTGGCCCCCTATATAGTCTCAGCAGTGTGAAAAAATTAGAAAAATATGTCAATAAATATCCTTACATCAAAATAGTTGTAGCTTCTACCGTAGGTAAAGAAAATTTATTAAATGAAATAAAACTAAATGTTCAAGAAGAAAAAATTGTGGTTTTTCCATCAGGAATAGTTGGTCAAGAAGAATTACAACTCAACCCAACTTTCTCAGAGGAAGAAAAGGAAATAGATTGTTTAATTTATTTTAAAAAAAGAAGCAAAGATGAATTAACTTTAGCAACAAAGCTGTTCGAAAATTACGGCTTAAATTTTAAAGTTTTTAAATATGGCTCGTTTGACAACAGAAAGTTAATAGCAACTGCCTATAAAGCAAAATTTATTTTGTTAGTTACAGGTACAGAAAGTCAGGGATTTGCAAATCAAGAACTCATGGCCACTAATACACCTATTTTAGTTTGGGATCATACTGTTAATGTTTATGAAAATTTTAAATTGACTGGAACCTCTGTACCATATTTTTCAAAAGAAAGTGGAATTGTTGTGAATAGCTATTTTGAATTAGAAAAAAGATTAGAAAACTTTATAAATAATCTAAATTTGTATAAACCAAGAAACTTAATTTTAAAAGACTTAACATATGAAAAGTACAAGCAAAACTTAATGAATCAGTTTTTAAATTTTTAATGTTTTAACATATTTATAGAATGACACAAATAAAAAATAAATCTGTAGCCTATTTTTTTCAAGGCGGAAGAACTGAAAGATTAGACAGCTCAGTCGACTATGCGAAAGAAATGTTTTATGGTTTTCATTATTTTCAAAACAATTATGAAAATGTAATAATAAAAGAATTTGAATCACATAAATCAAGAATTCGAAGATTGTTTTTTTTAATTATTGAAAAAAGATTAAGAAGTTTTTTGAAACTTCCTCTTTATTGGTCATTTTTAGTAAATAGGGAGAACTATAAAATAATAAAAAAAAGCGATTACTGCGTATTTAGTTCAAACAGAATTGGCTGTTCGGCACTTCCAATGTTGCTAGTAGCAAAATTATTTAAATCCAAAAATACTTCTTTATCATTTATTCTTGGTTTATTTTCAAGAAAACCACGATTTTTCTTATTTGAAGTTTTACAAAGTGGTTATATTCATTTATTTCTTAGATATATTGATAAATTTATTTTTTTGAGTGAGGGAGAATTTAATTATGCAGTAGCTAAATATCCCAAATTGATAAATAAATTTAATTTGCTGCCTTTTGCCGTTGATTTAGATTTATGGAAATTTAACGAATCAAGTAAAGAAAAAAATAACATTTTGTTTGTAGGAAATGATGGGTTTAGAGATTTTGATTTGGCAGAGAATTTATCTCATTCATTCATAGATTTAAATTTTGTATACGTTAGTGAATTTATTAAGCCTGAATCTATAAATACCAACAACTCAAAAATTTTAAAGGGAAGTTGGGGTAACCCAGGTGTATCAGACATTGAATTGAGAGACGAATATTATAAGGCTAAGCTAACAATTATTCCCCTAAAAGAATCTCTTCAACCTTCTGGTCAAAGCGTTGCTCTACAGTCTTTGGCTTGCGGAACGCCAGTGCTTATCACTAAAACAGAAGGTTTTTGGGACAAAAAAAACTTCAAAAATAAGAAAAATATATTTTTCGCAGAAAATAATAAGATTGAAAGTTGGACAAAATTAATCCAATCCATAATAAATGAAAGTGAAGAAGAGTTAAATCAAGTTGTAATGGAATCTAGAAATCTAATTGAGGACAAATATTCTTTGATCAAATTTAGTAAAGAAATTGAAAATATTTTATTGAAATGAAGATATCTATTTTTACTACTTATACAAAACCTGAAGAGAGATGTGATCCTTGGGAAGAAGCTATAAAATGTTACGAGTCAATTGCGGATGAGGTAGTTATAACTGGTAAGAATTGGCCTAAGGAGTTTAAATGGGAAAATATTGGGCAAACCTTTCAGGAAGGATTTGAAAAAACAAGTGGTGACTGGTCGATAAGAATGGACATAGATTATTTCTTCCACGAAAAAGATTTTGAAAAGATTAAGAATTTACTTTTTAAATACAAAGATTATCCTGTACTTTCGTTTCCACAATATCAATTTTTTACTCCAAACAGATATGATTTAAAAACAAGACTTTGCGTAGCAATAAACAACAAGTATAAAAATGACATTAAATTAAACGGAGGCGGAGATTTATGCTTAGTTACTTATAAAAATAATCTCATAACACCTCATAAAGTGCCGTCTCTGGAAATTCCAATATATCAATATGACTCAATGTTTAGAACGAAAGAAATCATTGCTACAGACCGTTCAAGATTTGCAAGGGCTTGGAAAAGGCAATTTGGAAATTATGGTAATAGAGGGGGGCCTGATAACCATACTGCCTTTGAAGCTTGGTATAAAGATATAGAAAAAAAATACCCGCGTCATATTCACTCTATGAGGCATGAAAATCATCCATCTTTCATAAAAGAAAAACTTCTAAATATTAAGAATGATCAATTTGGCTATGACGCTTTTGGGCTTAAAGATAGATGGAAATTTGACACACTCTTATACTTAAAAGGTAAAAAGCAAAAAATCATAGATGGTAAATTAATTAATCTTACTCCATCAAAACTTAATTAAATTTATTATTTTTAAATAAACCGACAAATCTATATCTGGACCCTTCAATAATTTTAAAATTATTTTTATATAGAAAATTAGTTACCTGAGCAATAGTTAATTCTGAATTCATCCCTCTTTCGGGTCCATAGTCAACACTAACATATTCAATCTCATCTAAAGTTTTTACTGACCCTTCTAAAACTTCTAATTCAAATCCTTCAGCCTCAAGTTTTAATAATTTTATTTTATCTAAATTAAGTGAATCTAGTTTTATAGTTTTAATAATGTATGAATCTGAATAGTTTTCAAACTTGACAAGAGAACTATTTGCTCCAAAAGAATCCGAGTAGAAAGTATCTTCTCTTTCTTTATTTGAAAGTGCAATATTATATGTTTTCTGATTAAAGGGATCCATATTTTTTAATAGTGATTTATAGACTTGTTTATCAGGTTCAAAAGCTAAATAATTAATATCTAGATTTTTATATTTGAATGAGTAATAAAGCTCCCCTACATTTGCACCACAATCAATAATTGAATCTCCATTTTGAAACTTTATCTTGTGTAGGCAATATGTTTGATAAATAAGATCAAAATGTTTTTGATGATCAACTACAACTCTGTCTATTCTTTTGTTTGGATAATAAATTAAATAGTCATCTTTTAACTTTTTGCAGTATTTATTATCTTCTACAAATATTTTTCCATCATTTTGAAAAAAAATATTTGTTAACTTACTAAATAATTTTTTGTTGTTAACTTTATAAAATAATGAAACTATTACGCCTTTAAAAAATAAAAAAATTTTTTGCATTTTAGAGAAATTGTTTCGATCAATATAATTAAACATGAAATCTGGAAGATCAATGATGTTTGCCATGTTCATAATTTAACACAATAAATTACGTAGGATTAAATAATTGTAAATATAAAAGAATTTCTCTAACTAATATTGGAATGTGAACATTTTAATTGTATTTACATATGACTATTCACTCAAAACTTGGTATGAATCTCAAGTATTAAACAGAGAACTCTCAATTTATAAGGAAATTAACTCAATCAATAATTTTAAATTTACGTTACTTACATATGGAGATGAAACTGACTTGGATATTGATATTGATAATGACATATTTGAAGTTGTCCCTATTTACAAATATTTCAAGTATAAGAAAAACAAATATTTGAGATTTTTATACTCTTTTCTAATTCCATTTAAGTTAAAAGATCTTGTTCAGAATATCTCATTAATTAAACAACATCAAATTTTAGGGATTTGGGTTTCAGTTATTCTAAAAATACTTTTATCAAATAAACCGCTGTTTGTAAGAACTGGGTACGACATGCATAAATTCAGTTTACAGGACAAAAAAATCCTACCAATAAGGTTCTTTTATAAAGTTTTGAATTTTACCGGAGTGTTTTTTAGTAATACCTATTCAGTTTCTAATGAAGAAGATTTTCAAGACTTAAGTAACAAATTCATAAAACCATCAATTTTAATCAAAAGGCCGAACTGGGTCTTGGGAAACTATATTAATAATTTTGAAAATCGTTATGATCGCAAAATTCTTTTTGTAGGACGTTTAGAATATCAAAAAAATATTAAAGAGCTTTTATCTAACTTTTCTAATACAGAATTTGAAATTGTCATTTATGGAGAAGGAACATTAAAAAAAGAATTAGAACTGTTTGCGGAAAAAAATAACGTTAATGCAATATTTATGGGCAATATCTCGAACGACAAACTTTATGAAAAATATAATGATTTCAAATTCTTTGTCTCAGCGTCGTTGTTTGAGGGAAATCCAAAAACTGTACTTGAAGCGATGTCATGTGGCTGTGTTGTATTTGCATCCGATATTCCAGCCCACACAGAAATTATTAAACATCTGGACACAGGCTTAATATACAATTCAAACAAAACGAGTTTAATTGATGCATTTAGAAAAATTTACAAAAATAATCAAGAGTTATTAAAAATATCATCTAATGCAGTTAATGATATAAATGAGAAGTACGGGTTAGAAGTTTCTGCCAAAAGAGAAATAAACGATTACAAAAGATTAATTAGATTTTAAATATTTTGATAAAAAATACAATCTCCACAATCTATGTGAATTAATTCTCGACTTGTACAATTTAAGTCTATTGATTTTAGAAACATTCAACAGCTCATTTAAATAACTAATTTCCTTGAAAACCAGTTCTAAATTTGCGAAAACCCAATTTTCAATATCAAATACAAAACCCATTTTTTTTCTATACAAAAAATCCTCATTAAAATCTTCCTTTAAATATGTTTTAAGTAATTTTTTAGGGATATTGGAATCAATATGCTCTGTACTAGTACTTAAAACATACTCAATGAGTCGATGGTCTACAAACGGTGACCTAACTTCCAATGAACTTGCCATTGAAGTCGAGTCTACTTTAAGCATCATCATTTCAGATAAATAAAATTTGTAATCACTCATCATCAAAGATTTAAACTTATTATCAGATTCCACAAAAAAGTTTTTTTCTAATGTGTAGTTTGATTTCAGATTTAACAAACTTAAAAAGTTTTTATCACTCAAAAAAGAACTGTAGGCTTTTTTAATTTGCTTATCGTACTTTATTATATTTCCGCCAGTTCCTAAAAAGTTAGGATAAAACTTATTTAGTGTGCTTATTTTTGAAAGTCTAAATTTCTTATAATAAGTTTGATAAATTCTTCCGTAGGCACCAAATAATTCATCTCCTCCATCTCCAGATATTGCAACTTTATAATCTTTAGATATTTTCTTGCTAACTAAATAAGATGGCACTGTAGATGGATCTGAATAAGGTTCATCAAAGATATCTATTGATTGATTGATTATCTGATTTGCTTCAAAGCTTTCAAGAGACTCTACTGTGCTATTAGTTTTATATTCGTTATTCACTTGATTAAACCAAAAACTTTCATCATACTTATTATTTTTGTATCCGACGGAATAACTATTAATTTGACTTCCTCTGTCATGCATGTTTTTAATTATCGATGTTGAGTCTATTCCTCCTGAAGAGAATACAGCAACATCTACATCAGCTAATTCTCTTAGTTGAACTGCACTTTCTAGTATTTCGAAAAATTTCTCTTCTTTGAATTTTTGTGTACCTTCATAATTTGAAATATCCCAGTATTTGGATTTGTTTTTTTGAATAATTTTTTCTTCAACTTTAAATTCAATAATCTCGGCGGGTTCAACTTTATAAATTTCCTTAAATATAGTATTTGGAGAAGGTACAACTCCATAATCAAGATAGTCAATTAAACCTTTATCGCTAACTTCCCTTAGATTTTCATTTTGTGATATTGATTTCAAACTTGAAGAAAAAATTAGCTTATCAGAGCTATGGTGATAATACAATGGCTTTTGACCAAGCCTGTCTCTTATTAAAAATATTGATTGATTTTTTAGGTCATAAAAAATAATTGAAAATTGACCTATTAGCTGCTTTACATAATCTATTCCATAAAATGATAAGCCGTTTAAAATAACCTCCGTGTCGCTATGGTTAGATTGAAATATAATTCCTTTTTCTTCTAGGTCAGACCTGAGAGCTTTATGATTGTATATTTCTCCATTAAACATTATTAAGGTGTTGAAATGACTTGAGTACATAGGTTGTGAAGCTTTATTAGTTAGATCTAATATTGATAATCTATTAAATACAAAAGAATAAAAAGCTTTGTTATTAGTTTTAAAATCTAAAGAAGTTTCCCCTTTTAAATGGATACATTCATCTGGTCCTCTACAAATTATATTTTTGTTAGAACTTATAAGCTCATCATAATCAAAATTTGAATTTTGAACTTTACCTAAAAAACCACACACCTCTTATTTTAAGTTAATACAAACATAAGTTTAGAAAATTTTTTTTGGTTTTAGAAATTGTATAAATAGTCTTAATAATAAAATTAAAAGTTGATTTGTTTTAAATAAACTTTTGTCTTTAATTGCATATTTCAATATCTTAATATTATTTAATCTATTTTTAATTTGTAGATGATAACGAACCTTGTAAAGCTCAAAATATATATCCTGATAAACCACTGACATAAATGACAATATTCCAATTAAGGTCCATGGTTTGTGTTTTCCAGCATAATGAATAAGAAAATTATTAAAAAATTCTTCTTTTGTTTCTATAAAATCATCATCACATCCATAATACAAATTTGTAACTTTATTTAATTTTTGAGAAAGTTCCAAATAACTACCGTCGAAATATGAATTTAATATATCTTGATCCCAAAATTGTAAAGTACCATAGTATTTATAAAAATTACTAATCAGTTTGCTTTGTACATTTTGACTAGTCCATCTCTGATAATCAATAAATAACACTCCCGCATTAAAGTAGGTATCATTTTTCATTTCAAGATTGTTAAATAACTTAATACTTGTATCATCTTTAAGAATTTCGGTTTTTGCACTAACAATTAAATTTTTCTTTTTTAATTCTTTAAATATTTTTAAAACTTCATTATCAAAAGAATTCATACAAACTACATCAGCATCTACATAAATGAGTTCTTCAATATTGTTAGGTAAGTAATTATCAATAAATAAACGATAATAAGTTGCTTCGGACACATGTGAATTAATCAAGTTGGGGAATTCTTTTATTTCGGTATTGAATTTGTAAACTGTAATATTATTTAAATTCTTATGATTCAATACTTTTTTATTAAAAAAACTTATATCGGTCTGTGATTTATGCAGAACATAAACATTTACTTTATTTTTAGTGTTTTGTAATAAAGAGTAAACCGAAACATTGCATTGAATATTGTAATTGTCATCTATACAATATATAAAATTCATAACTTGTCTATATTAATAATAGAAAATATAAACTTATTACTCTTGTTAAAATAGACCAATAAATGGATAAAGAAATAATTGAACAAATTTGTGGACCATTTCCTTTAGATTTTGTTAAACCCACACTAGAAAATAATCCAAATTTCGTATTTAATAATGATGTTAATTATGAAGCTGTAAATGTTTTTGACCAAGATGGCAATACGGCAACTGTGAATTCTTTTGTGGAATGCGAGCACTATGTTTCAGGTGGGTGGGATGTGATTCCAAAAGTTCTTGCTGAGTCTCAAGTTTATGATTTTTTGTCAATATTTACACTCTTAGCAATTGGTGTTGGTTTGTTTTACTTCAAAAAGGTTAATTTCTTAAAGATATGAATAAACTTTTAAAAGAAAAGAAATATATAATCCTGGTTTTATTTTTGCTCCTTATAATTCCGTGGTCACTTTCAAATTACACTGATCAAGTTTCACCGGAAAAAATTACTTCTGATTTAAGGTTTTATGAAATTAATACATGCAAGATTTCAATAAATGAGTTTTTGATATCAAATCCAAATGTTCTTTATCAAGATCATTACAAGTTACGATTTAATAATTACTCATCCTTAAAGTGCTTTGGAACAATCACTGGAATCGATCAAATTAATCACGTATTTTATATTTCTGTTGGCTCAAACTCAATTATTAATTTAATTTTGCAAACAACATTTTGGTTACTTTTAATCTCATTAATTAAAACAGACAAAAAAGAAATTAAATACACTTTTAAGATACTCATTTCTATATTTTGTTCATCTTTAATATTAACATTTGGGATTTTAGCTGAAAAAAGATTCTACGCTCAGTCCCTTTATTTCTTAGACTTAGAAAAAGTTTCTACATTTTATCAAATTTTTAGTTATGTTCTGTTTACTCAATTTTTTTCTTTCTTTGTGTTTTTGAAAAGACAAAGAAATTTGATTTATTTTTTACCATTCACATTTATATTTTTAGCCCTATTCAATGGATTTAATTTATATCTATATACCGGTTTCTTTTTAACATTTGGCATATACAGCTTTTTAAGTACTAGAAAAAAGCAAAGCTTTTTAAACTGGATTTTTATTTTTTATATTTCTTTTTGGTGTTATCAGGCTATTAATAATTACTATTATCTAAAACCAGATAAAGTAAGAGGTTTGACAAGTACAATGTATTCCTTTTCTTCAGTCCTGTATTGGTCACTTCTAATAATTTTTTTCTTATATGGTTTATTTAAATTTTTTCATGAAAGTGCATATACCTTTAAGCTAGAAAAAATTAGGAATAACTTATTGATTACAAGTTTTGGCTTAGTGATCTTAAGTATATTAAGTGCCTCTACGCCAATTTTTAATTTTTTGACATATTACTACTTTGGACTGACTAAATATGCCACAGATAATCAAGACTTGTTTGGTCGAAATGAATGGGCTGAAAAAATTGCATGGAGAGGAATGTTCCCTAGTGCTGAAACTTTAGGAGAGCTTTTCGCTTTTACCTTATTAATTTTCATTATTTGTTTTATAAATAAAATTGAAACAAAAGTTCTACTATATTTTTTCTCAATATTTTCATTAATAGGCTTATATGTTTCGAATAATAAAGCTGCTTTTTTTTCATTAGTTGTTTGCTTTCTCTTAAAAGTATTGAATACCTACAACATAAGTAAGGTAACAAAATACTTCTTTATTATCTTTTCATTTATATTTTTTCTATTTTTGGTAAGGTTTGAAAATTTATTACTTTCATTAGATTTTGCTACAAATAATATGGTCGGAACTGGATATGCTTATGGCTTCGAGAATTCAAGATCAAGTGCAATAAAATTCCTAATTGATTTGAGAGACAAAAACAATTTTTTCAACTTAATATTCAGCTTTATAGGGCTTGTAGGTTTTTATATTAATAGATCAGAATTATGGGGCTTATTTTTTGCTAGGCATAATCCGAGTTTTTATGAAGTTTTACTTGGTACAGGTCCTTTTAATTTAGGAAAGCATTACGGAGATATCAAACTGCAAGAAACTAAAAGCTTTTTACTTCCACATTCTTCATTGTTAAATATTTACTTGTATTTTGGGCTTATCTTGTCATCACTGCTTATTTTCTATTTGGTATTAAATATATACAGAGTTAAAAATATAAACTTTGACTTATATCTAATTGGTATCTTTTTGATGCTAAATATCATAAAGAGTGATTCAATTTTATATTCTCCTTCCTTAATTATGTATCTAGTATTTTTCTTGATTATTATTAGAAAAAATAATAAATCATATATTGTTGATATGTAATGAAAGTTTTAGTTTTTGGTAGCAACGGACTTGTTGGAAATAGTCTCAGAAGAAAGTTTAAAGACAGCACTGAATATGATTGTTTTTTTTCAACTAGAAATGATACAGATCTGTTCTCTTTAGAAAATACCGAAAATACTATTCTTGAGCAAAAACCACATCTAATAATAAACGCAGCAGCAAAAGTAGGAGGAATACATGCCAATAATACTCAAGGAAGTGATTTTCTTATTAATAATTTAAAGATAAATATCAATATTTTAGAATCCATAAAAAGGTTTCCAAAGATAAAATTAATAAACCTTGGGAGTAGCTGCATATATCCACTAAATGCTCAAAACCCCATAGATGAAAATAGTTTCATGACAGGAATTTTAGAACCTACAAATTCTCCATATGCAATGGCTAAGCTTACTGCGATAGAGCTGGGGAAAACTCTAAAAAAAGAATCGAATCACAACATAGTAAATTTAATGCCAACAAATCTTTATGGGCCGAATGACAATTTTTCCGAAATGAATAGTCATGTTATTCCTGGTTTAATTTCAAGAATGCATAAGTCAAAAATAAATAAAGAGCCAAAATTTAGAATTTGGGGTACTGGAAGCCCCTTAAGAGAGTTTTTACATGTTGATGATCTAGCAGATGCAATTTTATTTATTCACGAGATGGGAATTAATGAAGACTTAATAAATATTGGTTCGGGGGAAGAAATATCAATTAAAAATTTATCGATATTAATACAACAAATCATTCAGTATGAAGGTGAGCTTGCATTTGATAAAGAAATGCCCGATGGAAATCCTAGGAAGTTATTAAACAGTAGCAAAATAAATAATTTTGGTTGGAGTTCAAAAATTAAACTTAATGAAGGAATAGAAGGTGTTTATGAATGGTACATTAATGAGTTTAATGATTCCAAGTATCAGTAATTAGTCCCTTGTTGAGTAATATTTTTTCCTGCTCAGCTAATTTAACATCTTCCTCAACCATCATTTTTACAAGTTCATTAAATGACGTTTTTGGTTTCCAGCCTAACTCTTTTTTTACCTTAGATGGATCGCCCAACAAGTGATTTACTTCATTTGGACGAAAATATTTGGTGTCTATTTGAATATATTTTTTTGGATTAAAACCAATTTCATTGAACGCAATTTCTAAAAATTCGGAAACAGTATGTGTCTCTCCAGTAGCAAGAACCCAATCGTCTGGTATGCTATGCTGCATCATCATCCACATTCCTTCAACATAATCTCCTGCAAAACCCCAGTCTCTGTAAGCATCAAGATTTCCAAGTGTTAATTTATCTTGTATGCCATGATAAATTCTTCCAACAGCTCGTGTTATTTTCCTCGTAACAAAAGTCTCTCCCCTGAGAGGAGATTCATGATTAAATAATATTCCATTCACACAAAATAATTCATAAGACTCTCTGTATATCCTTGTCATATTATGTGCAAAAACTTTGCCGGCTGCATATGGACTTTTTGGTATCAAAAGAGAATCTTCATTTAGTGATCCTTCATCAATTCCACCAAACATTTCGGATGATGATGCTTGATAAAATTTTATATCTTTACTTGAGTTTTTAACAGCTTCTAACAAGGTGGTTGGACCAATAGTGCTTGTTTGTGTAGAGTATTGAGGGTTTTTAAAAGAAACTGAGACATGTGACTGTGCCGCCAAATTGTATATTTCATCAGGAAGTATTTTTTCAATCAATGTATTCAAAGAAGATGAATCTAGTAGGTCAGAATAATAAAGATTTAAAATACCTTTGTCCTTATACATAGAAATTAAATCATCAATTCTATTTGTATTAAAAGTTGATGAACGCCTTATGGTTCCGTGTACCTCGTAGCCTTTATTTATTAGTAATTTTGCAAGATAATAACCGTCTTGTCCTGTTATACCGGTAATAAAAGCTTTTTTCATAACTAAATTAACAATAATAACTTCAAAATTTAATCTTTATTTTTAATAAAGTAAAAACCAATAAAAAAATAAACTACCAACGGAAAGTGAGCATTCTCCATAGAGCTATCAAAAAAAGATACAAACATAACAGGTATATAAAATTTTAAAAAATTTAATATTTGTGCATTCCTGTATGCATAAAAAAGAAAAAATAAATTTAAAATAACAAAGGAAATTAAATGATAGAATCCTCCCCTCAAGTAAATTGTCAGGAAATAATTATGAACATTCTGATTTAGACCATCAAGACCTAATCTATTATTACCACATGGTTTGCCACCAGAGCATGTTAAATTCTGTTCAATGAAAACTCTAAATTTATCTTTATATCCATTTCCGAATAATTGATTACTGTCTTGATTTAGGTCTTCAATTGTATCCTGCCATAATTGAAGTCTCCAATTTAAATTTCCGTCTCCAGAATATAATCTTTGGTTAGAAAAATACAAAATTGGATAGTCTTCCTGATATTTGGAAAACTTATACTCACCAAGTTGCTTATAAGCATCCGGTATGTTTGAAACAATTTCTGCTGAAAATTCTTCTACTACATATTGCTGCGAATAAAATGTTGAAAAAGTTAAGGTTAAAAGTAAAAATCCTAGAAAGATTAAATTTGACAATGTTTTTTTTAAATAAAATTTTTTAGAAAATAATTCTATAAATATATAAATTAGTGCAGCAATAAAAGCGGCTCTGCTTTTATATATAAAAAGCGGCATGAATAAGGATATATTAAAGAGAAAAATTTTAGAACTTTGTTCATTTCTTTTAAAATATTCCATGATTATATAGTTGATGCATACGAAGACTAAGAGTAAGTCAGAGCCCTTGTGAAGCTCGTATTTATCGGACGAGTTATTAAAAAATTCTTGAATAAAATTTGGGTAATCTAAAATTGACACAACGTAAACAATTATCAAAACGAATTCAATTAAAAAAAGTTTATTTATATTTATAACAAAATCTTTTTTTAACCAAATGCCTAAAAATAGAAATCCTATAGTCCAAATGTATGAACTAGCTCTATAAGTGTATGGTTCTGTCAGAGAAGAATTTGATTCAAATGCACTTAAGAAAAATCCAAGAAGGATAAATGAAATAATTAAATAAATATTTTTCAAAATATGTTTTATTTCTTTTTTTAAATAAATTGGAGAAAAAAGTAAACTCAACAAGGATAGTCCTATAAATATTTCACCAATTCTATAGCCAAAGATTGTAATTCCTATAAAAGAACGAACAAACAAAAAAGATCCTATAAAAAAAAGAATTAATGCATATGTTACAAGATTTCTAAAATTTGAACTGTTTACCATTTTATTCATAAACACCTTAAGGCTTGATAATATTATATTTGCTGTCTAACATTTCATTATTTTTTAGTATCATATTGATAGCCCAAAGACTGAGTGTAGTTCCATGAATGTCTGGACAATTAGTACCATTAGTTATTTCTACCCCGTAATAATGAGTCTGTGATTTTTTGGGAAAATAAGAAAATCCCCCTTGGTCTCCAAAGTATAAGTCATCTATTTTGCTATATATATCAATGATAGTTTTATTTACTTCCTTCTTCCTGTATGAAGTCTGTTGAGAGCATCTAAACAAAACATAAACAAAATCAACAATATCGCAACCTTCACTAATTGGGGGGTTCTCTAGGCAAAAATTAATCAAAGCTTCTGGATAATGTATTTCTTGATCAATCCAGTCAAGACCTGATAGAACTTTCATTGCACCATTAATTATTTCTCTATTATATTTTGGTTTTGAAGAAAAATAAGAACCTGTTTCTTTATCCACAATTTCATTAATAAAATTTGTAAGAGAATCCTCATAATCAAATTTCTGAGTTTTAGCATAAACACACATAGAAGAAAATTGAGCCCCGGCAGACCAGGGATGTGTCCAGTCCAAACTTCTTAAATAAGTATTTAACTCATCATTTGTATATGGCTTCTCTACGGAGCTATATCCCTCAAATCCAACTTGATGTAAAGTTGAAATTGCTTGCTTTGTTTCAGCATTTAATGCTTTGGCTAATTTAGTATCAAAAGTATCAAAGCTTTTGTTAAAAAAAGTGTTTAGTAATACCTTTACCTTGTCTTTAATAAACTCTTCAGAATTTTTCTTTGAATAATAATCAATCAACACATCATCAATAAAAAAATTATTTGGGTAATTTTTTTCATTTTTTTGAAACGAACAAATAAAGTCTGACCAAATTTTTGTTTTTTCCAAATCGTTTGCAGAAACTTCACCTAACATATATCTAATTTTTAAACCAAATGTACTAAACCCTAAACTAATTCGCTTACCGTGATTAGTTACCCCTTGTAAAGCTGGATTAAAATCATAGAAGTTTCCTCTTTCCAATTGTGAAAGAAAAGATGAAACTTCCTGATGTAAATTAGTTATATTTTTAATCATTTTTTTAATATGTATTTAGCTAAAGTTGTAAGTTTATTTTTAATACTAAAAGCAAATATCCTCCTTAAAAATTTTAAAATTTTATTTTTGTATATAAATAAATATTTCAAAAACCAGTTATTTGTAGATACACTATCTAAATAATTTATTTTTTCTAGTTCCATTTCAAACAACTCTAAAAATTCTTTGCACATTTTTGCTGAATTGAATGGATAATTTGGCATTTTTGTTTTTAATACATTGTAGTTACTTATTATTTCATCTAATTTAATTTCAAAATCATCACTAAAGCTAACCCCAAAATTTTTGCAATATTCTGGAATACCTCCACTTTCTTTGTATAAAATTGGAAGACCACATTGAGCAGCTTCAATATGGTGATTGCCAGATGGTTCATTAATTGAAGCAGTTATATAAATATGATTTTTTTTTATTTCATTTGCAAGATCGACACCAGCAAGAGGTTCTATAACTTTGGTGTGCTTAAAATTGAAATTGGAAGGTAAATTACCAATATATGTAAACTCGATTTTATTTGACCATTCAGAATTACTTAATAAGTCATCAATTTTTTTATATATATCAAATCCTTTATTACTATGTGAACTCCAGTGATGAGTAACTAACTTTACTTTTGAGTTTTTTGCGTAGGTTTGTGCATTATTTGGGTTAAAAACTTGTGAATTTGCACCAGCTAATATTACAGATGATTTTTTTGGACTCATTCCTAATTGCAAATAAATATTTCTCAACCATGTACTTACGAAAACTACATGATCTGCAACATTACTAGCATTCATATAAAAATTATTTATGTTGTTTGTATTTTTTCTTTCGTCACACTCATTTATTCGTTGGACTACAGCAACCCGAGGATTTATGTATTTCCTGTACTGTTCAATGTCAATGTGATTAAAAGTCGAAGATGATTCTCCTCTGCTTCTTGGGTCTGTTAAAAGTATCAAGTCAATATCAGGATCTGTAAGGTCGTAGATTACCGAATGTCCTTGAGATAAAAGATAATTTGATAAATTAATTGCAAATAAATTGCCACCACCCCATGGTCCCCTTACAATCTTTGAACCTATACTAACTTTCAAATAAATTCCTCAGCATCAAATTAAATTTTTCAATTCCCTCAGGTATTGCAAATTCTAAACTATTCTTATACGCATAATCTACATTTGGTTTTGCTTTTGTAAAATTTTTTGTTTCAAATATAGACTCACCTGCCAAAATTTCTGAAGATACCCCAACGTCTGTCGAGACTATCGGAGTCTTTGTTATACCGCATTCAAGAATAGCCTGCGGACCTCCCTCAATTCTTGAGGAAACAACATATAAATCAAGAAGGTTGTAAAGTTTGTTTAAATCAACAAAACTTGCCATTTCAAAATAGACATAAGGAATATCACTTTCTTTAAACTTGTTAATTAAATAACCCCTTCTTTTTCCGGTTAAAATTACCTTCATATTTTTATTGTTTTTGTATATTTCTTTGACTATTTCAAAAAATCTATCAGGGCCCTTTATTAATTTAGGACTTAATAAATCATGTCCTTCTGTATCTCTTTGAAAGCTTCCTACAAAATAATCATTTTCTGAAAAACCAAATTCTTTTCTTAGTTGTTTCTTATTTTTAATTTCATAAAATATATTTTGATTTATCCAAAATGGTATTGAGGTAATTTTTTTATCAGTAAGGGTTCTAAGTTGCTCTTCAGTTTTTTTTGAAATTACATGATATTCATCTACATATTTGTCGAGTGTGTAAAAATCATCAAAATCATAATTTTCAAAATCAAAATGATACTGTGAACATAAAACTTTCTTTTGTCCCAGTCTTTTTTTTGAAACTTTTTGCCATAACCAAGGTGATAAAATCCAAATTATATCTGCATTTCTAATTGATGAAGTTGCAAGATCGCCGTTTAGTTCAATCCATTCATTTCTAACTCGATCAACAATCCATGATTCATTGATTTTATTAAGGAAAACTTTCACTTAATCATTATAAATTTAAGATATAAATTAATATTAATTTCTTTAGAATTGATTAGTAATGAAAAGAGTACTAATCACCGGCATAACCGGACAAGATGGCTTATTTTTAACAAAAATTTTGTTGCAAAATAATTGTAAAGTTTACGGAATTACAAGAGAAACTAACAGTAAAAAATTTTTTTCTAATCTGAGAAGACTGATGGTTGAAGATTTTGATAACATCTCGCTACTTAATTCAAATCTTTTATCTTATGAAGAAGTAAGTGATTTAATAAATTCACTTCGTCCAGATTATATTTTTAATTTATCTGGCCCTAGTTCAGTTTACAAATCATATAAATATCCCGAATTAACAATTAAACAAATAACTACAATTTTTAAAAACTTGACACAAAGTTGTATTAACTTGAATTTCTTTCCTTCATTTTTTCAAGCTTCGTCATCAGAAATGTTTGAAAAAAACGAAGATTCAGGACTTAATGAATATAGTAATTTTGGCCCAAAATCGCCTTATGCTAAAGCAAAGCTAATTAATCATCAAAAAGTAATAGACGTAAACAAGAAATATAATTGGAATATTAAATCAGGAATTATGTTTAACCACGAATCAGAATTTAGAGACAAAGATTATTTATTTATGAAGGTAATTGAATCTGCTAAAGAAATTAAGTCTGGTTCTAAAAACAAACTTGAGATAGGAAGCCTAGATTGGCAACGAGATTGGACATTTGCAGGGGATGTAGCAAATGCAATAAATTTAATTGCTTTATCTGGAAATGATTCAGTTTATGTGATTGGATCTGGAAGTCCAAAAAGAATTCAAGATTTGGTTGAAATAGTATTTGGATATTTTGACTTAGACTGGCAAGAGTATATTCTTTTAAATGATTCTCTTTTGAGAAGCGAAGATCCTAAAGTTGTTTATTCAAATCCAAAAAAATTAAAAAATGAATTAGGTTGGATGCCGAAATTATCCTTTGAAGATCTAGTTATTAGATGTATAGAATTTCAAACAGACAAATAAATTATAAATATTTTCTTGCTTTTATTGCGTAGCTTCTTTGCTCATCTTTGTAAATTGTTGATATGTTATTGATCACATTCAGAATATATAATGGTTCGTATAAAGTTTTTATCTTTTCACCTGAATTTAATATATCAATAAACAATTTGTAGTCTTGAGAGTAATAAAAGTTTTCATCATACCCTCCTACTTCGTCAAGGAGTTTTTTTTCTATCATCAAAGAGCCGTGAATAAATGGGTTTTTAAATTTGATAATAAAATTGTTTGGTAAGAAATAACTAAATTTTGGTATTTTTGATGATTTGTTTAAAATTGTTGCCCTTGATGTACAAGCTCTATATTTAGATTTTTCAAGATATTGAACTTGTTTTTCAAACCTAGAAATTTCAGAAAGATCATCAGAATCTTGTCTAGCAATATATTTGTTATTTGCTTCACTGATTAACAAGTTTAATGATTTAGTAAGCCCCAAATTATCTTTATTTTTGAATAATTTAATTCTTGAATCTTTGATGCTATATTCGTAAATAATTTTGCTTGAATTATCAGTTGAAGCATCGTCTAAAATAAAAAATTCAAAATTTTTATATGATTGCGACAAAACACTCTCTATTGATTTTGAAAGAGTTTTATCAGCATTTCGAACTGGCATAACAACAGTGATCATGTTTATTTACCACCAAAAAAGAAGCTATCCATATCAGTAATAGTTTTTTTATTACTTAGATTATGGTTGATAAATTCGTAAACTTTTTTACTTTCCTGAGTTAGCAAATTTTCATCATTGAGAAGATTGATTTTTTCTGATAAATCATTGTAATCATATTGCTCAAAAGAAAATTTGTAATCATATGGAAAATATTCGCTCATACCACCAAAATTAGGAAAAATAGAAGGAACCGCAAAACTTGAAGCCTCGCACAGTAACCTAGGCTGCACCTCATACATTCTTGTAGCTGTGATTACTGCTCTTGAATTTTTAATTATCTCTAATGTCTCTCTGTTTGTTTTAATATCAAGAAATTTTATATTGGAACTCGAATATTTTTTTTCTAAAATATTTTTTAAGGGACCTGCTCCAATAATTTTTAGATTTAAATTTGTAACCTCTGACTTAGTCCACGTTTCAAGGAGTTCTGGCAATCCTTTTGATGAATTTATTAAACCAGCATAAACTACGTCTTTTTTTTGAAATTTATCAAATGATAATTCTTTAACTTGAAAGTTTACAGGATTATTTATGATTGCAATATTATTTTTAAATTTCTGATTAAGTAAATAGTTTTTCTGAAATTTATTAAGCACTATCAAATTAAGGTCTGTTCTAGAAAGTATTTTGTGATATTTTTTTCCATAAGTTATTAAAGCTAATGATTTAATATAACTTTCCTGAAAATACTTATTAAAAATTCTGCCCCTCTTTCTTTCAAGCCCACATTGTTTACAAAAACCTTCATGTGCAATATGATTCTTTATTAAAAAATTTTTACTACAATCAAATCTAAAATTGTGTAGTTTCAAGAAAATTTTTATATTGTTTCTTTGGAGAACACTAAACAGACCTAGCCCTCCGCGAAACCAGGTATTGTGTACATATGCAATATCAGGTTTAAATTCTTTAAGCTTTTTATCTAACTCTGAATTAGAGCGGTAATTGTAAGACAACAAAAAGCTACATATAGTACTGAAATTTAATTGTGAATTATTATCAAACTCTAAATACTCTACTTCATATTTATCATTTAGAAGTTTGAGTTCCTCTAAAATATTGGAGTCTTCTCCTCCGAAATTTTTATATTTTGTATTTATAACTATTACTTTTTTTTTATGCGTTTTAAATTTAGTAGCTTCATGCACAATAATTTATATAGTAATTAAGTATTTATTTATAATTTTGATTTATTTATAAATATTAAAATTGGAATATAATTAAGTTTATTAAAAATATTTACTATATCAATATTGCAATCCTTACAAACTTTATTTTTTTATTTTTTAATTACACAGTTTTTCAATATTTAGCGATATTTTTACTTTTGCCTTTAATACTTTGGAAAATAGAGTACCCAAAACTTACAAAATATTTGCTATTAATCGCACCTTTTATATTTTATGCAAAAAAGTTAGTTTCAGGAATCTTTGGAGATGATAACTTGTGGGGTCAAACTACTATAAAAGAATTTACCTCAATCTTTCCAGATATGGCTGCAACATTGATTCAACTGAAGTGCCAGTATGACTTAAGTTTACAACCTAATCTAACTGCGCAAAGCTTAAGCGGTCAATGTATTTTTGGAAATGTGAGATACGGTCCATTATTTCACTCATTAAAAATAAATATAAATTTAGAGAATTTAGATATATTCTATATATTAATATTTTTGCTTACCTTCTATTTTATGATTTATTATTACAAAAAAGAGGATTCAGTAAATCCTTTAATTTTTGCAATTATTTTTCTTAGTCCAACATTCAATCTAACGATGAATCAATTGAATATTGATCTTCTATTAGTTTTGCTTACATATTTTTTATTTATCGAAACAGATAAACATTTCTATGCCAAAAGTTTTTTAATTCTTATATTTAGCCTAATCAAACAACATCCTATAGGTTTTTTAATTGGTTTAGTCTTTATTACAAACGAAAAGAGAAAATTAATTTATCTTTATTCTTTAATTTTTTCATTCATCTTAATGAATTTTTATTTTTTAAATAATGATTTCAATTACTTGACAGGACAGCCAAGGCCTAGTTCGAGTTTAAATTCAACAGGGCTTCTTAGTGTTAGTGAAAATATCTGGATCAACATGTTTAATAAAGCTGTTGGATATAGAACAGTTCTTGTAATTTATATAGTTTTGATTTTAATCCTTCTATCAATAGTTAAAAAATATTATCTATATTTTAATAAAAAGATTCCTTCTGAATCATTAAACAATTTCCAGTTAGCATCAATTACCTGGTTTCTCTTTACAGGAATCTATGCAAATTATGATTACAGATTAATTATTTGCCTTTTGTTTATAAGTTTTTTTAAAAACAAACAACTTCTTTTCTTGTTTTTCATACTTTTTTACCTTTCTCCATTTACAATTTTTAGTTACACATTTCTTAATTTGCTTCAAACATTGATAAAGTATTTCATATTTTTATTTCTTTTTGCATTTTTGATTAGAAGCCAAATAAATAATTTAGAAAATAATCAAAATAAAATTATTAGATGGATGTTTAATATTTTAACTTAATTATTTTTTATAATTTCTACCATCACCATGTAGCCCATCAAAATACATCAAAGGTGTATCTATATACAAACTATCGTGTCTTTGTTGTAGTCTTTTCCAGCAGTCGTAATCTGCCCATCTTGGTAAATTTCTAAAGCCATCAATTTCATTTATTATATTTTTTTCAACAATAACACTAGATGTGATAAAGCAATTATGAATTTTAGTGAAATCAGAATTCCAAACTTCTGGCAATTTATTATTAGTTATAAAAGAGGAATTTCTGTATAAATGTTTTAAGTCATCTATGTATTTTTCTTTGTTGTAATTTTGATAGTTTTTTGAAACATCATAGGTTCCCTCGCCATAAAGGCCTTCCGTTGAAGAAAGTCTAAAATTTTTTTTTAACATTCTTTCTAGTTGTATGTTTAGTTTATTTGGTAACCAAATATCATCATCATCAAGAAAAGCGATAAACTCCCCTTGGGCTTCATTAATTCCAAAATTTCTAATTGATCCAGGACCGAAACCATGAATTTCTTTTTGATTTTGTTCTAGATTTATGACCTTAACGTTTGATTGAAATTTGTGTGTTTGATATTTTGGATCATCAGACCCATCATTAACCACTATTATTTCTAGATTATCGTAGTTTTGTAAATTTATACTTTCTATTGCATTGAGTAAGTATTTAAATCTGTTGTATGAAGGTATAACAACCGATAAATTAGGAAATTGCATTAATAAGCATTTTATAATAATTAAACTTGTTTTGTAAAAATAATTAGAAAATAATTTATATGAAAATATACCTACTGACATATGGCGATAAACAATTTAAAATTTCAAAACAGCACCTAATAACCCTTGCGAAACAGAGTGCCCTTTTTGACTACACAGTTGCTCTTGGACCAGATAATTTGAGTAATGATTTTGTTAAAGAATATTCCGATATATTGAACATGCCTAAAGGTGGAGGTTACTGGATTTGGAAACATCACATAATAGAGAATATGCTGAATGAAATGGCACCAAATGATATATTAATTTATTGTGATGCTGGAGCTAGTTTAAATTTAAATTACAAGGCGTTAAAAAGATTTAATGAATATATTGAAATAATAAATTCATCTAAATTTGGAATTTTAAGAATGGAGTGTGAAAAACAGTTTGTTGAAAGTTCTTACACTATAAAACAACTTTTTGAGTATTTTCAAACAACTCCCTTTTCAAAGATTGGTTCAAACACCCAGCTACAAGCTGGCCATATGTTCTTTAAAAAAAATAATCATACTCATGAATTCATTAATATATTCAAAGAAGTGCTTCGTACCGATAAAAATTTTATTACCGATATGTATAACAATAAAAACCAACATAATGGTTTTATTGAAAATAGGCACGACCAGAGTATATTTAGCCTAATTAGCAAGACTCTTGGATCAGAAATCATAGAAAATGAAACAGAGTTTAGAAATAGAAAAAATGAGCAGTATGAATACCCCTTCTTAAGTGTAAGGAGGTACAACCATGGACCTAAAGATAAGGTAAAATATTTTTTATTTAAAAAACGTATGATGAGTAGAACACACTACTTTTGAGTTTATTTACCTTGCTCTTCAAGATAATGTGGTCTATTCTTAACTTCTTCTATTAAGACTCCTAAATAACTACTTATAATTCCAAGAAATAAAAGAATAAAAATATTTATTACAATTAAAAGGGTTAGTCTTGGCTCAATTTGTATAAGTAAATTACCTGTTGCTAGAAAATATACTAAAGTATACAAAATGAAAATCATACTCAATATGAAAAAAGAAATACTAAAAATTGGAATTACAAAAAGTATTCTTGTAGAAACAGATATTGGAAGTTTAAAGTATTTGAAAATTGTTGGAAGGTTCATTTTAGATGTTCCCAAGAGTCTTTTCTCTTTAATAGCATCAATAATTTTGAATTTATAACCTGGCCATATCAATATTCCCCTGAGCAAATAAATAGACTCATCAATATTTGTTATAAAATTTATAATGTTTTTTGAAATTAATCTAAAATCACTAACACCCTTGATTATCAAATTACTAGATGCGTAATTGGCCCATTTGTAATAAAAATAGCTTCCCAACTTCCTAAAAATATTTTCTCTGTTTTGAAAAGTGTATCTTACAATTACCTGGTCATAGCCATTTTCCCATTCAGAAATTAATTTAGAGATAATTTCAGGATTGTCCTGAAGATCTCCGTGGATTAAAATTGCTGCTTCACCGGTAGAATTATCAATTCCAGCTCTTAATGCACCATCAATACCAAAATTTCTTATAAGCTTTATCACTTTAGAATTGCTACTTTTGTCAATATAATTTTTAATTTTATGAAAAGTAGCGTCCTCTGAACCATTGTCTATAAAAATATAATCTAAAACAACATTGTGCTTAGTTTCAATTTCATTTTTTACAGCATCTAGTTTCTTGGTAAACTCATCAAAAACTTCTTCTTCGTTGTAAAACGGAACAATTATATCAATCTTTTTCATTACACTTTCTCACTTCCAAGGAGCTTCTTTGTCTTCCCATAATTTGTTTAATTCTAAATATTCTCTATGTGTGTCCATAGGTCTAAAAAAACCTTCATGTTTATACGCAAAAATTTCCTTGTCTTTTGCTAATTTTTTAAGTGGCTCATTCTCAAATGGTATATCTTCGTCTATATAATTGAAGACATTTGGACTTAACAACATATACCCCATGTTTACATATGAATCTAAAATAGGTTTTTCAATGAATGAAGTTACCTCACCATTATCCTTGAATTTAACTAGACCAAATCTTGAAACAGGCTTGTTTACGGATATAGTTGCAGTTTTATTGTGTGTTTTGTGTAGATCTATTATTTTCGAAATATTAATATCTGATAAGCCGTCACCATAGGTCATAAAAAAATCCTCATTTATATATTCAGCAATCTTAGAGATTCTACCCCCTGTATTGGTTTCTAAACCAGTAGAAATTACATTTACATTTGATATTGTATTTTCTTTAAAATAATCAAAAATAATTTCTTCTTTATAACCTGCACAAATATAAAAACTAAAGTCTTGAAACTTTTTAAAATGGTTAATTATATGGACAAGTACAGGAATATTTCCAATTTCGACCATTGGCTTTGGAAGTGAAGATGTATTCTCGCGCATTCTTGTACCTTTACCACCAGCTAAAATTACAACTTTTTTTATGCTCACTAGATAAGTATATAATACGATGGTGCTGAAAAAAAATGTTTTAGTTATAACAGGTATAACAGGATTTATTGGTAATAGTATCTTAAACAACAAAGACTTTGTGAAGAATTTTACAATTTATGGTTTGAACAGTTCAGGATATTTTAAATTAGAAGATTCTTTGATTGAGATTGATGAAACAAACTTTTTAAAAAGTATTAAACAATCCAAAAGTCTAAGCATTTTACATTTAGCTACTTTTTATAGTCTTGACGAAGTCGATAAAGAGCAAATTATTCACTCAAATTATGAATTTGGATTAAGCTTTTTTAACCTTCTTCTGGAAAATGAAATTGTAATTACTACTATTTTGTATACAAACACTATGTTTTTATTTTTTGATGAAAATAATATAAAAAAGTCTACTTATGTGCTTACCAAAAACAAATTTTCCGAATATTTGAATTCTATATCAAAAAAACAGGGTATTAATTTTATAGAAATTTACTTAAACAATACTTTTGGCCCTAATGACACCAGAAAAAAAATAATACCACTAATTTTTGATTCCCTGTTAAATAAAAAAGAATTTCAAATCAAAAATCCTGAAAAATTTATCAGTCTTATTCCCATAGACAAAATTCTAGAAATTTTTATTAAACTCCTTAACAAAAAAGAAAGTTATAAAGCGGTAGTTTATTCATCATTAGAATACGAACTGGATAGTTTAAATTCTTATATTTTCAAATCATACAATGATAAAAAAAGAGAGAAAATAAAATCAATCAAATTTAGTGAGTTAAATGGTGTTCCCAAAAATATTGAATCAATTATCGTGGATTTTGAGCTTGAAATTGAGCTAGAAAAATTACTTTCTAAATTAAGATAAGATAATGAAAAAAGTATTAGTTACTGGTGGCTTAGGTTATATTGGAACTCAATTTATAGATTTGTTTACTGACAAATTAGACATTCTTGTTTACGATACAAATTTTTATTCAAATTCGAGTTCAAAAACAAATGTAATAATTGGTGATATAAGAGATTTCAAGGATGAATATCTAGAAAATATTGAAGTAGTAGTTCATATGTCAGAACTTTCAAACGATCCTTTGGGTGAATTTAATTTTCAGTTAACAAACGACATTAATCATAATTCCACAAAAATTCTCTTAGAAAAATGTAATAACTCTCAAGTTAAAAAATTCATTTATATGTCATCAGCAAGTGTTTATGGGTTTAATGAAAAAAGATTAAATGAATCATCTGACACAAATCCTTTAACTCAATATGCAGTTTCAAAAGTTGATAATGAAAATTATATTTTGAATAATGATTTTAATTTTGAAACCATTATTTTAAGAAATTCTACAGTATTTGGTTACTCAAATAATTTAAGGCTTGATTTAGTTGTAAATGATTTAACTTACAGTGCATTAGTAAATAATGAAATTAAATTGATCTCAGATGGAAGCCCTAAACGTCCTTTTGTACATGTTAAAGATTTATGTAATTTGATTAAAAATCTAGTTGATAATGATAAAAATTTAGACAAGGAAATAATAAATGTAGGTTCAAATTCTCTAAATTATTCTATTAGAGAAATAGCTGAAATTGTTGCAGAATTGACAGATGTGGGCAATTTAATCATTGGTGAAAAAGACCCAGATCAGAGATCTTATTTTTTAGACTTTACAAAACTCGAAACTTTAATCACTGATTTTGAAATCATTTTTGATATGCATAAAGGTGTAAAAGATTTAATCTCAAATCTTTACAGATATAAATTAAGTGGTAACGAGAAAAGACTCGAAAAATTAAATAATTTAATTAAATTAGGAAAACTTGATAATAATTTACTCTGGACTTAAGAGTACTCTTTTAAAAATTGAGTAAAAACTTCTTTTATGTATTCAATCATTTGGTCATTTATACCAGGATAAACACCAATCCAAAAAGTATCATTCATAACTTTGTCCGAGTTCTTTAAATCTCCGGAGGTTATGAACTTTTTATCTTTGTATGCTGGTTGTTTAATCAAATTTCCACCAAACATTAATCTAGTATCAATTCTTTTTTCATTTAAATATCGTATCAACACGTCTCTATTAAAAGGAACATTATCTTGTAGTGATATGGCATAACCAAACCAGCTGGGCTCAGACCCTGGTGTAGGTTTATGTGAGATAAAATACTTACTATTATCTTCTATAAAAGTATTGATTTTTTTCCAATTATTTTTTCTTGCATCAATGAAATTTGGTAACTTATCCATTTGTGCAACGCCAATTGAAGCTTGTAGGTCTGTTGCCTTCAAATTATATCCGATATTAGAGTAAGTAAATTTATGATCGTAACCGTATGGTAATTCTCCAAGTTGCCAATCAAATCTTTTATTGCATGTATCATCATGTCCACTCTTGCACCAACAATCTCTACCCCAATCTCTAAACGAATCAATTGCAAGTTTAAGAGATGTTTTATTTGTCATCACTGCTCCTCCCTCTCCCATTGTTATGTGGTGAGCTGGATAGAAACTTAACGTAGAGATATCACCAAATGTTCCTGTTAATTGGCCATTTAATTTTGAACCTAGTGCATCACAATTATCTTCAATAATCCAAATATTTTTGTCATTTGCAAAGTCAATTATTTTATCCATTTCTAAAGGATTACCTAAAGTATGAGCCATAAATATACATTTTGTATCCTCAGTATAAGAATCGATAATTTCCTTAGCAGTTGGGTTGTAGGTACCTATCTCGCAATCTACAAAAATTGGAACTAAATTATTTTGAAATATTGGATTTACAGTAGTAGGAAATCCAACAGCGGATGTAAGAACATGGTCACCCTCTTTTACTTTATTCTTTATTTTTTCACTTGTTAATGAACTTAAGGCTACTAAATTTGCGGAGGATCCACTGTTAACTATCCTTATATGTTTTAAGCCAATAAAATCACTCATTAATTCAGAAAATTTTTCTGAATATTCACCATCAGTTAGCCAAAAGTCAAGACTTGCACTTACTAAAATTTTGATTTCATTTTCATCAAATACTCTTCCATTTACAGGTATGCGAGATATTCCAGGAATGAATTCTGGTCTGAGATGTTTTTGTTGATAAACCTCGTTGATTATTGGTTCTAATTGTTTATATTCTTCAGATAAATAATTTCCATTATCCATTTGATAATTATAGTTCAGGCCTAAAGGTATCAATACTCTCTAGAGAGGCATCTCTCTTTGACAAAATTGGACTTTCTACTTCCCAGTCAACTGCTAAAGATAGTGGATTTATTCCACCCTCACTTTCCGAATTATATTGACCAGATTGACAATACAGAACGGTTGCATATTCTGATAATATACTGAAACCATGGCCGAAGCCGTAAGGCACAAATAAACCGGTGTTTTTATTTAGTTTAGTTGTCTCAAAATCCAGATATGTTGAACTTTTTTTTCGTAAATCAATTACTAAATCTTTTATTTCACCTTCAATACAAATTACGAACTTATCTAGGCCATGCGGTTTATGTTGATAGTGTATTCCTCTAATAACATTTTTTCTTGAAGTGGAATGATATATCTCATCAAAGCTTATATCTTTATCAAAAAAGTTATATCTAGAAAAAGTTTTAACAAAATATCCTCTTTCGTCATTTTTTTGGTCAAAATCGTAGTACTTAATTTCTGGAAACTTTTCAAAAACATCATTATTTATTTTCATCTCAATACTTCAAGTATATATTTATTAAAATAAATTTATGAATCTTCTTATAAGTTATATTTTTCTTGGACTTATCTACGATAAATTTGATAAAATATTTTCTGATTTAAACAAACAAAAATTGTTAAAATATATTTTTTATTTATTAGTAATTTTTTCTATTTTTTTACTTTTTATAAATCCAGCGTCATCGAGTAATAGTTTTGATTGCAAGACAGACATACATGACTACAAAGTAAATAACGTGGACATGAATAGTTCTAAAGTGTTAATAAAATCAGTGAGCATTTTTCCTGAAATAAGTAACTTTAACTGTTTCGGAAAAGTTTCTGAAATATCTGAAACAGATGAACTTAAAATATATGTTGTAGTTACATCAAAATTATTTTTAAATTCATTCAACATAATTTTTGGAGTTTTGTTTGGGTTAAATATTTTTTATTCAAATAGTAGAAAATTTCAAATTATTATTTGTACTTTATATTTAGCAATTGACTATTTTATAAATATTTATTTTTTTCAAATTCAAATAAACTATTTTTATTTATTAATAAAAATATTATTAATTTTTCTTTTAAAGTTTGTCATTTTTGATAAAAAACTATTGAAAACAAAGTATGAGTTTTTGATTATTTTCACCATCGCATTTATCTATATCAATCCAGTAAATTTAAATATTCATCCAGATAGTCTGTATTATCTTGGCTATGCTGTTCGAGGAAATACACCTTACTCAGCTTTCTTTGGTAATGAACATTTATTTCTTTATTCACTCCTAGTTAATGGGCTTTATTCAATAGTTGGAATTTATGCAGTTCCGATATTAAAAATTTTACTTTGTGTATGGTTAGCCATTTTAGTAATTAAATTTTCAGATCTATACGAGATCAAATCATACTTTAGATATTCGTTAATAATTTTATTATTAACTTTTCAGAGTTTTGCAGGAGGAGATCAGTTTTGGGGTAGTTTTGTTCCAAAAAACTTTGGATACTTGTTCTCAATTACTGGTATATATTTTTTACTTGGTAAAAAAATATATTTTCGCATCATTTATGTTTAGCCTTTCTGCTTATTTTCAATTGGCAGCTTTTGTTGTATGGCTCCCTTTTATTGGTATTCTTTATTTAAAAAATACAAATGTAAAAACCATATTCAAAACTTCTGTACTTGTTGTTTTTTTTACAAGCCCACTACTTTACACACTTTTAGTAAATAACTATATAAACATCACTGAACAAAAAATTAAAATTTCTTCATTGGACTACATAATTACAAAGTATATGCGTAATCATGTTTATCCATTTGTCTTTGAAGACAACAAGTTCAAAAATATAAATTCTGACTGGAATGATGACTTTCTAAATATTGGGCTTTTTTTCTTATTATTGCTTATTATTTCTTTCTTATTTAGATTTGAAAAAAATACTCAACTTCTTATGGTTCAAATATCTGCAGGAATATTGCTTACTTACTTAATTTTAAATTTCATTTTTCCAGTAAATTCGTTTATTCTTTTACAACCTTATAAAATAATTACACTAATTGCTCTTCTTTTAAATTTATTTTTAACTAGTGAAATAAATAAGCGAAATTTTAAAAGTGGTTTTGTATTGTTTATAATCTTAATTTCTCTATTTGGATTTAATAATAGGATATACGATTTTTCATCAAATAATATCAAAGATCAAAATTTTAACTCTTCCATTGTGTTGCAAAATATGATAATAGATACAAGTACCTCAGTTGTCGTTTTACCTCTTTACGATAATGGGAGCGTACAAAGTGAGTTGCTTGATTTGGAAATCAAGCTTGGCATAGACTCCTACGTATCTTTTAAATATTTTCCACAAACAATAAAAGACACTGCTCAATGGATTGAGAGAATAGATTTAATAAAGCGTTTTTATGATGGTGAGTGTCAAGTTTTAAGCTTTTTGGATGATTTTATTTTTATTTATGATCAGGATACGCATCCATGTGGAGAATTTTTATCAAAAGAAAATTCTAATAATATATTTAAATTTAATTATTAATTATTTTTTATAAATAAAGTAATTGGATTTGTTTTATCAATATTTATATCTTTATTAATAATTTCAAAGCCAGTATCTTCACAAGCTTTTACAAAATTTTCAATACCTATCCAATACCATCTACCTTCGGAAGGATCTCCATCACGATCTAGTAGTGCGTCCGAAATCAGTTTTTTATTCGAAATTTTGTGAATAATTTTTTTGTTGGGTAAGTACCTTTCTAAATGATATCTATTTTCTGGTTCACTGTTTATATATTTATTTGGATCAGCATACATTATAAGAAGTTCTGCTCCTTGTTTACATTTTTTATGCAAGGATGATAAATAACTTTTAACACCAGAAAAAGAAATGTGACAAAAGACATCGTAGCTAAATACAAAATCTAAACTATTATCTTCTATAAAATTAAGATTAAAATCATTCACTTCTTCGTAATGAATTACTGATTTAGTAGATTCGCCTAAATAATCCCAAAACTTATTATGCTCTTCAGACAAAACATCAATACAGTATATTTTTTTATAGATATTTAAGTCGTGAATAAATTTACTCCATTGACCCCCACCACAACCAATTTCAAGTAATTTATGACCTTTTAAATTTCTTGAAAGGTAATTTTCCAAGCCTTTTTGATTGCGTTTTTTTGAATATCCCGTGAAATATCCACCATCCCAAATGTTTTTAAAGCTTTCGATTTCTCGTTTTAGTTTATTTTCTTCCATTAATAAAAAATCTTAGAGTTAAAAAAAAATTAACTAATTAATTTACTTTTAATCAATACCCTTTTAAAAGTAAGTAAAATTATGTAAATTAATAAAAGGCCATATGAAAAAGCTGCTATCAGAAAATATTTTGGTTATCTTAACTGCGCCTGTCTTAATTAACTATTTATTTAATTTGTATCAAAGTCGAAATAATCTGATATTTTTTTATATTGATAACAAATTCCACTTTTTCTCATTGCTTCTTTCTAGTGCTTTTTTCTATTTTATATCTAAAGAGATAAAAGTTATATTTAAAATTAATTCATTGTGTTTGGCTCTCTCCTATTTCCTGACAAGTTTTTTTTTAATAGATTTTCTATTTATGTTCGTTAATAATTTTATTGATTTAGGTAGAACTGAAAGCCATAATTTTGTTTTACTGTCCTGGTTGTTTCTTCTAATCTATAAAAAAATACGTTTTAATAGTGCTTTTTTTCTCATAATTTCATACTCAGTTTTAGTTGTATCAAATAATTATTTTTATGAAAAAATTAAATTTCTTGGAAACTACATAGAACTCAATACAGACGTAAATTATCAATGGTTTGAATTGTCAGAAAAGCTATATTCTCAGGGTTTATTTGAAGCTTTTACTAATAATGTAATTGAGGGACAAGGTTTATATTTAAGCTACATCCAATCACTGATATTTAAACTAAATTTTCCATTAAATGATTTTGAATTTATCAGGGTCAATTCAGGTATATTTTTGATCTTTGCTTTTTTTATTTTCTTTGACTTAAAAATTAAAAGGAAAAATAAATATTTAATTTCAATATTGTTCTTTACAGTTATTTTAAATAGTGATTGGCTTTCTTATCTATTTATTGACTCCTTAATGCTTGAAGGAATTGCTAGTTTTACTATTTGTTCATTCTTAATCAATTTTAAAAAATACGAAAATAAAAATATAAAATTAAGATCTTTTATTTATTTTCTATTCTTCGGATGCCTTTTAATGAGTAAACAATTTATATCTACCATTGCACTTTTATTTATAATTTATTCCCTTTTTGTAAAGAGAAATATCAACTCGTTAGCTTCATTTTTTATTTATTTTTTAAACAGATTTTATTTAAATTATTTTGTTGGAGAGAGTTCATCATTTGAATATTTAGATGGAAGAAATGTTACTGATTTATTGTTTGATCTAATTACTCTTAATAATTTAGATTTTTCAGTTATCAAAAATATAATTGATGAATTATTAAAAGATAGGATTGTTAGTTTTCTGTTTATAGTTTTTATATTGTTAAATCTCATAAATATTTATCAGAAGAATAAATCAGATATGGAATATTTTTATGTTGTTTTGCTTAATTTAATTTTTATAAATATCTTATATATTTCATGGTGGAAAAATATTGAAATACAGTCATCTTATAGATATTTTTTGAATTTTTTACATGTTCTTTTCGTTTCAATTGCTGTAAATAGTAATAAATTACCAAAATAGAAAAATTATTTTCTATATTTTAAAATTTTAAGAAATATTGAAACTGCATCTTTAAATTTAATTTTTTTTCCATTTCTATATGTCCTTGCCTCATAGCTAATAGGTACTTCATGAATTTTATGATTTAGTTTTAAAAATTTTGATAAGACCTCAACTTCAATTTCAAACTCGTTTTCTTGTAAATCTAATGCTCTTAATGTATCTGACTTAATTAACCAATAACAACTGGCTATGTCACTAATTTTATAATTATTTAGAAATGAAAAAAATAAAGAAAATAATTTATTACCAAAATATGTCCAAAAATAAATGTTTTTCCTTTTCTTATCTCCTATTGTTCGTGAGCCTAGAACTAGAGAGTTGGGGTCTTTTTGTATAAGCTGATACATTTCTACAACATCGGAAGGAAAATATTCTAAGTCGGCATCATGTATGAAAACATATTCAGTTTCTATAGAGTTAAGCCCATATTTGACAGCTCCTCCCTTTCCTGTATTTTTACCATTTTTTACTACTTCAATGTGATTAAATCGTTTACTTAAGTCATTCGCAATATCAAAACTCTTGTCATTTGAACAATCATCGACCAATATTATTTGATTTATTATTTTTACTTCAATAAGACGAAGAACAGATTCCTCCAAAAAATTTTCTTCATTATAAAAAGGAACTATTGCGCCTAAAGTTTGTTTGTTTGGCATTAAAAGAATTATAAACAAAAAAGTTAATATATAATTCAATTGTGAATGCAGTATTTCTAGTCTTTGATAACAAATTTAGTAAATTTTTCTTGAAAACATACTTGAGATTAAGAACAGTAGGTAACTTTAAAGATCATATAGTCGTTATATCTAATGAGCATTTGAAATCTGTCATAATCAAAATTATTAATTTATTTGATAAGAAAGTTAGCGTTTACAATTTTTCGGATTTTGAATTTGATGAATATACAACCAATGAATTGTCAAAATTAAAAGATACAAGGTTTATAACTAAAAAATTTCAGTTTCATAAATTAAATATTTTTAGGCCTGAATTAAAAAAATTTTCAAAAATATTTTATATGGATATAAACATGAGAATTAACAACGATATTAATCCATTTTTTGAATTAATTAAGAAAAATCAACTTATAGCCTCTTATGATGGTGACGAAGATTTCAAAAGAACTTTAAAATCTCAATTCGACAATACACATAAAGATTTTTCAAAACTTCAGTCAAATTATAATCTGGAGATTAGTGATTATTTTCAATCAGGACTTTTACTATTTGATTCATCGATAATTAAGATTGATACCATTGAAAATATCTTTAATTTAATTAAGAAATATCCAATTTCCATAACAAACGAGCAAGCCTACTTAAACTTGTATTTTTTGTACCAGCATCCGATATTTGTTCCCCTTCAAAGTTTTAAGAATCAATATTTCTATACGTTTTGGCATCACAAAAAAAATAAATATATTATTACTAAGCGCGAAGTTGACTATAGGTATTATTTACAAAGAGATAAGTTACGAGATAAATAAAGTCAGTAAAAATACTTAAAAAATTCCTGTTAATATTCATATATTATCGTGAATAATTCTCAAACAATTTATACATTAAAAGATTTAGATACAAAGGAATTTATTTTGTATCATCACCTAGGACTTGGTGATCACATTATTTGTAATGGACTTGTAAACTATATATCTACAAAAAAAGACAAAATATTTTTGCCTGTAAATGAAATATTTCATGATCAAATTGCTTATTTATATAGTCAAAATAAAAAAATAAAAACTTTGCCATTTTTTGTCAAAGAAGTAAATGATGTATCAAATTTAATAATAAAATATTCCAATGATCATAATTTACCAATACTAAAAGTTGGATTTGAATCGAGACTTAATCAAAAAACACCTTTTTACAAATCGTTCTACAAGCAACTTGGATTAAAATACAATACTTCATATAAATATTTCAACTGTCCAACTAATAAAGAAAAAGAGTCACTCCTTTATTCTCAATTACTTGATCAATTCAAGGTAAAAAATGAAAATTATATATTAGTCCACGATGAGGCATCAGATGAAAATTATAATTTAAAAATTAAAACTGAATTGAAAAAAATAAGTTTGTCCCATAAATACGATATTTTTAATAATATATTCTTCTATAGAAAGTTAATTATGGAGGCTTCAGAGATACATTGCGTAAATAGCAGTTTTGCACATTTGCTTGATCGCTTTGATACAAAAGGAAAAAGAATTTACCATGACATAAGAGGCGGTAGGTTAAAATTTAAAGAGAAATGGAGTTATATTGACTATAGAAATTAATGTTGAAGTCTCGTGTGGTGAATTAATAGATAAATTGACAATATTATCAATTAAAAATGAAAAAATTACAAATAAAGAAAAATTAAAAAATATCCAACATGAGTTTAAAGTTCTCAATGAAATATCCAAAAATCTAAAAAGTTTGAATCCAAATGAGTTTGATAACTTTTATAAAAAATTAAGAAAAATAAATTTATCTCTTTGGGATATTGAAGATGAAATTAGAAAATTTGAAAAAGAGTCTAACTTTGGTATAGAATTTATAGAATTAGCAAGATCTGTTTACATCACAAATGATGAAAGATTTAGAATTAAAAATGAAATCAATTCTTTTTTCTCTTCAGGGATAGTAGAAGAAAAAGATTATGAAGAATATTAAAAGAGTATTTATTAATAAATTATTAAATAATATAGAAAGCTCTTACATTGGAAAAGATAATTCAGAGAGTCTGAATACGTGTATTAGGGAAAAGCTCAAATTAATAAGTTGAGACTAGTAGTAATGAGTTATTATTTTACGGTATCTTTGTCTTAGCTATAAAGAAAAGGAAGAAAAATGCATGATACATCTTTTGAAAACTTGGAATTGGTGATTAATAACTACAAAAATTTTATAAATGGTAAAGATATAAAAGTTTTAGATATTGGATCAAGGGTTAGAACTCCTGAAAAGATTAATAGGTGGAAAGGAATTATTCCTGAACATTATAAATATATTGGTATAGATATTGAAATTGGACAAAATGTAGACATAGTTTTAGATAATCCTTACAAATATCCCTTCGAAGATAATTCTGTAGACCTAATTATTGCAAACTCTATCTTTGAACATTCTGAGTTTTTTTGGGAGTTATTTTTAGAACTACTAAGAATATTAAAACCTAGTGGATTGCTTTATATAAATGCACCTTCTAATGGTGATTTTCATAGAGGTCCAGTTGATGTGTACAGGTTTTATCCAGATTCTGGTAAAGCTCTAGAAAAATGGGGTATCAAAAATGGATATAAAAACACACTTTTGCTTGAGTCTTATATATATAAAAGAAAATCAAAGTCATGGAATGATTTTGTAGCAATTTTTATAAAAGATAGAAACTATATAAATAATTTTAAAAATAGAGTTATAGACAATATTGATCATTTCTACAATGGATTGTCCGACACACAAGAAGGGTTTCTGAACTTTCAAGAATTAACTGAAGATCATGAGTTGCTTTTGAAAAAACAATATTTCAAAAGATTTATAAATAAAATCAGTTCAGTCTTTTTTATTATAAAAAAAATAATAAAAAAACTTAGATAAGTTTAATGTTGTTAATTCTGTTTATATTATTAACTAAATAATCAACTTCAGAATATATTCTTTGATTCTTTAATTGAAAGTTGGTCCAATTACCAAAATATGGCCTTGTTAAATTAACCACACCTGCAAGGGCATCAATACCTACCCCTATATCTAAAAATACTGCATTTGAGTGTTTTTTTAACCTTGAGAGTAATCCAGATTTTACATGACCGATGCCTAGTAAAAATAATTCTGCAGAACTCTTTTCAAGCTTCTTGGAGACAGATTGATATACCTTGTTTAAATTATCACAAGCAAATCTCTGAGGTATTGATATGTAATCAGTAAATTCATTTAGACCCAAATATTCCCTATATTCTTGTTTATTCATTAAGTTAAAAATTATTTCTAATTTTATATCTGCACCAATTAATCCGATTTTTGTAGAAGTAGAACTTGTCATCCATTTATTAGAGGTCAATCCATATACAAATTCTGATGGAAAATCAAAATTTTTTTTAAAATAGTCTTCAAACATATCTTTATGCAAACTAGGAATTAATGACATGTAATAATCATTTTGTATTGCGCCTTGTACAAAAGGTCTATGATTAATCATAAAATAAGGCTTTTTGATTGCTCTCTTACCTGGTTTGGCACTACCTCTTGGGTCTTTTTTCAAGAAGTAGTAATCTCCGTCTCCAAATTTATAATATGTTTTTGAAATATCTGAATTTATATTATTTAAAAATTCTTCTTTAAAAAATTCTAATTTATTTTGAAAATCAGGATATAAATTTTCATCTTCGTATTCATTGCTTGGATTTAAATACTCTGTATCTACAATTAAATATTTTGGATTCATAATTAAATTATAAGTCGGATTTTTTTAATAGAATATCTTAAAAATCTTACAATTTTGTATACGTATATATTTTTGTACAAAAAATTTTTAATTACTATCCTAAAAATTAGTTTATTTGAAATTTTATTTTTTTTAATATAAAAACCATCACCCCAAACACACTCTTTTCCCCAGTAAGAAGTAACGGCTCTTATAAATCCATAAGGTTTTAAATATAAGTCTATATCATTCACAAGGGGTGAGTTTTTATATAAGTATTTTCTATTTATTTCAACAATAAGATAGTCTATTGAATTTAAATATTCATTAGATCCTTTTAAAACCTCTAGCTCATATCCTTGAGTGTCGATGGACATGAAGTTAATGTTGCCAATGATAAGGGAGTCGAGTTTTTTCAAACTAACGATATCTTTATCATCAAAATTTATTTCAGGATAGTAAACTTTATGCAAGTGTGGTTCAAGAATAGAAGAGGTATTTGGAAAATCAGATGAAATATTTAATGTTTTTTCTTCATTCGTATTTCCTAGCGCAAAATTATATAAATAAATATTTTTTGAATTACTAAATTTACTTTCTAACTTTTCAAAAGAAGATTTATTAGGCTCAAAAAGATGGACTTCTGAATCTGGAAATAATTTATTATAGACTTCAACTTCTTTACCATTATGTGCTCCAACATGTGCAATATTTTTAATTTCGAGATTAAATTTATGCTTTAAAATTTCTAAGTTAAGCAATTAAATTCGTCTACTTTCATAATTTCATTTAAAATTAGTAACAACAAACATGGCCAGAGGCAGAATCAAACTCCCAATCCCTTATTTTTCAGATATGGGCTAACCATTTGACCTTAATTTATTTTACATTAACTTACTTTAAATATCGCTACTTACTATGGGCTTTATTCAATCAACAGTTTTCCAAAGATGTAAAGAAGCTATTGTCTTATAAGGTGACCACTTCTCCGCATATTCATCATATTTTTTCCAGTCACTTTCAGGTTTGATCATAGAAGTATTATTCATCGCTAACCTAAGCCCTGCGTCTTTTGATGAGAAAACATCTAATTTGCCAATACTAAAAATTTCAAACATGTTTACTGACCAAGGCCCAATTCCAAAAACTGATAATAAAGTTTGATGAAGTTCTTTATTACTTAATTTGGATAAGTCTTCAATATTTTTATTCAAATATAAATTGGAAATTTCTTTTATTGTTTTAGCTTTATTAGTGCTTAGGCCTAATTTTTTTATTTCATTTATTGATTTATTACTAAAATGTCTTTCATTTAAATATTCTGAATTAAAGTTTTCCCTAATATTTTTAAAAATAGAATTCGCTGCTTTTGTTGATATAAATTGTGAGATAACTATGCCTACGAGTGTATCAAACTGATTTTTTTTATTTGGCTTAAAAACAATATGACCATTTGTATCAATTATTTTTTTTAGTTTCTTATCTTTCTGGCGTAAATATTCTTCTTTTTTTGAAAGTTTCAACGTTATTGAAATGGATGTTTAATATTTAAAATCCTAAAAACCCGAAATATTATAAATACAATTATTGCAAAAATAGCCCAAGCCAAAACTGTAGTACCTAATCCTACACCTGTAGCGTTAGCA
>MDSV01005467.1_pt1 | contig 50946 bp, 49 predicted proteins | sample 810851 | NCBI WGS metagenome assembly MDSV01 (sample SAMN05326640, study PRJNA326480) | marine metagenome | isolation source: seawater | place: Atlantic Ocean: North East | collected 2012
CCTGTTTCATGCAGCCTTTTTAAGATATCAATCGTGTTATTAATATCCCCCATAAAAGTACTCTCCGTCACTTCTATTTCTAAATTCTTGGGGTCTAGTCCTGTTTCATAGATAATATGCTGAAGTGTCTCCACCAGATTAGGTTGTCTGAATTGTACGCCCGAAACATTAACCGCTACACGTAGATCATCTAATCCTGAAAGCTGTAATTTCTGTACCGTCATACATGCTTCTTTAAACACCCATTCACCAATAGGTACGATTAAACCACTACTTTCGGCAATCGGGATAAATTCACCAGGCGATATATACATGCCACCCTGTTTTGAATTATCAGGTTTCCACCAACGAATAAGAGCTTCCGCACCAATAATTTTTTGGCTTCTTAAATCAAACTGTGGCTGAAAATGTAGCTCAAATTCTTCATTTTCTAGCGCATGACGTAAATCTTTTAACAGATGGAATCGTGCCTGCACCGCCATATCAAAATCACGTGAATAAGCACGGATCATATCACGCCCATCTTCTTTGGCACGCGACAGCGCAATATCTGCATTTTTCAAAACATCTGATGGGTCAGAGCCATCTTCTGGATAAACCGCATAACCAACAGAACAATGAATACGGAAATCTTCTTCCATCACCGTAAAACCTTGACCACGAATAGCGTCTATTACACGCTGAGCAATATCCTTTGGCGTATTCACGCCTTTAATAATCGGTAACATCACCGCAAAGTCATCTTCACCAATACGGGCAACAATCGCACGCTTGGGCAAAGACTGGCGAAGTCTTTTAGCGACTGATTGTAAAATCACATCACCAACACTATGCCCCATGCTTTCATTGACTTGTCTAAAATGGTCAAGATCAACTGTCACAACAACAAAGTGCTCATCATCTGGAATGTCTTTTGTGTATTCACGCAATTTTTCAATGAACATTGTGCGATTGGGTAATTCAGTCAACGCATCAAAATAAGCTAATTTCTTAATCTCACTTTCAGCCGTCGACTTAACTTGTTTAATATGCTGAGCATTTTGCTCAATCAAAGTCATCGCCGCACTCATCGCATCGCCTAATCTGCCCTGTTCTTTGGCTTGTTTTAAATGCGCTGGGAATTGTGGCGTTTCTGGATTGGCTATCGCTTTTTTCAAAAGACGGGTTAAAGTCACGGTTGGTTGTAAGAACCAATAACCAAGGGCGGTCATCAATACCGTTGTTAAAAGAGCACTTAATAGCAATATAATAACAGCAGCGTCACGCCCATATTGTGCCATATCTTGGCTGATCGATCTCGTATCAAGTCTCGCCGTAATATAATAAGGGTGACCTAAATCATTTGGACTAAACACATAATCAAGACTATGTCCTTTATTATCGACAAAACGTTGTGGCATATCTTCACCCCGATGAAGCATGATGCGAGGCTTCTGGCCATATTGATTAACCAATTCATATTCGGTGGTATGAATATTAAACCCTTGAATAGAAGACTGACTTAATAATCCTTGAGCTGCTTTATTACTAATAAAGTTATTTTTGTCGGTGTTTTCAAAGCCGACAGAGGAAATAGCTGTACGACTTGCCTTTATTAACGCTTCCACACGACTGTTCTGATAAGCACTGTAACTCATCATTGCTACGGTTGCCTGAATACACAAAATTGTACAAAACATCATAACGGTGATAGCCCAAGACGTACGGCTTTTCCAAAAAAGCGCATAGCTTTGATTGAAGTTTTTAACCTCAATACGCACTCTATCCAGCAAAGACAATGAAGAGGTCTTCCCTTCTGCTTTTATGCTATCAGCTTTTGACACGATTTAGACTTCCCCTTAAACGCTCACGTCACGATCTTTAACAATAAACGTTAAATCCTAATATACTCTTAAAAATAAGGGGTGACTAGTTACGAGATTTCTCAAAAATTGAATGATCTATATGCGCAAAGAAAGACAGGCTCATCTGTTGTGCTTGCATTTCCTTAGGCGCAGACAAATTTAACCCCTTATAACCAAATTGACTTGCACCAACAACAAAGCGTTGCACTTGCTCACTAAAAGGCTTTAAACGCTCGGGCGGGATTGCTGTATAATGATTTTCGTTCACTGGGTGCAATGACTGATTGATCTCTTTAGATACATCAAGTTGCGCAACTTCTACAGGGGCGGCCTGTGTTGGCAAAACAACATCTTGGAATTTCTTATCAAAAAAAGCGTAAACCTGATCTAGTGTTTTGGCAGAACCGTCTTTGTTAAAAAAGACAGCTTTATTGGCTTTGGCGGCTTCAGGGAATAAATAAGCTGCCTTATCGGCGCCATTACTTTGTCTTGCATTGACAAATTCAGCCGCTTTCCCAGCGCCTAAGAAATGCGCAAAATATAATTCGGTTGCCCCTATATCGCCTTTAGTTCTAGCCTCCAGCACTTGTTTATTTTCACTGGCAAGTTCTGCTGCCAAAAGGCTAGAAATTTCTGGGTCTTTTCTTTTTGCTAGTAATTCTTGCCTAGAAAGGCCTTCAAGCCCGTATTTTTCACCGTATTTATCAGCTAAATCGAGCCATGTCCGTTCTATAAATTGAAAAAGGCCTGTGGCAGAGCTTGTTTTTGCTTTGGCATTGGCATCAAACGCACTTTCTGCTTTAGCTTGCTGAACAAGATAAGAGAAATCCACGCCAGTTTGTGCACTGGCGTTTTGGATTGAGTTCATAATATGACTAGGGGCTTGTAAGCCGTTTATTGTCGTCATCTTCCTTTACCTTTTTCTTTTGGCGTAAAACTTTGCAAAATCCATGCCAATAGCATAATTTAAGGGAATGGAAATAACTGCGCTTCTACCTCTGTTCTTCGCCTGTTTATTCTTAATGCTGAAACCAGGGCCTTATATCTTAACGATGGTCAGTCTTTCGGCGGCAGGGCATTATAAATCAATGTTTCTATTCTGGATTGGCTATTATGTTGGCGCTGTCATTTTATATGTTTTTTTACTGAAAACCCTCTCTTTATTACCTACGGGTTTTGGGATGATTTTCATTTTTATGAAAGCAACGGCGGCCTGTATTTTTATCTCTATGGGTATAAATGGTTTAAAAAACTCTTTAGACAGTGCTCAAAAAGAAGCTGAAGACACCAAAGAGCGCATCACCCATTTGGGCGGCTTAGCTAAATTAAGCAGCGGTATTGCCTTAGCTCTGTCCAATCCTTTTGACATTGTCTTCGTGATAACTGTTATTCCCGCCCTTGTGGGCACCACTATTTTTTCATTGTTAGATATCAGTTTTGTGATGGCGGCTATCTTTTTAGCCGATATTGCTGTGTTAATTGTCTATTGTTTACCTGTAATTTTCATTCGCAATTTCCTAACACCACAACTCTTAAATAGAGTAAAAACCGTGGCATCGATTGCTATGGTTACCATCGGTCTTTATATATTCTCAACGATTATATTACGCTGGGATCTCATACAATCTAATCTATTATCGACAATGAGTTAGAGAGATAGAACATGATCTGGCCACAAAACATAATGGTCGTGTGTCTTGTTTGCACCAGCCCCGTTGCAGGTCTATTCATGGGGCTGGCCGCCTTACTTATTATGTTTGCAACTAATTATTCTTAAGCAGCTTTTGCGCTACTTCCACTGCTGACTTTTGGGAAATCAACATCGGTTTTAACCGCTTCGTTGAAGTAATTCGTAAAGATATTGAGAGAAATAACCGCAATCATCTCCACTACCTCTTGATCGCCAAACCCTGCTTTTTGCACAGCCTTCATATCTTCATCTGATATTTTTCCACGTTTTTCAAGCAAAGCCGTTGTAAAGGTCAGCGCCGCTTGTGTCTTATCATCCGTCGCCTTGCCTTTTAAAGCGCTCGATAGTTCATCATCATTAAGGCCAGCTTTACCGCCCATTAACGTATGGGCAGAAGCACAATAATCACAACCATTATAACCCGCACATGCCAGGGCTATTTGCTCTTTCAATTTGCCATCAAGTTTTGTATCCCCCAAAGCACCACTAAAGGCCATGTAACCGCCAAGTGCAGCTGGAGAATGTGCTAATGTTGTAAAAATATTCGGTGTTTTACCAAGTTTTTGTCTAATTTTGTCCAAAGAATCTTGGGCAGCCTGCTGAGGATTAGAGGTCGGTGAAATGCGAGTCATAATGTGATCCTTTCAATTAAATGTCTTAATTAAAAGATAGGACAAACCATCAAACAATCAATCACATATAAAACATCGAAACTGCCATTATCACCATCAAGCCATTCTCAACCACAGTGACGGTTGACAAAGGTACACTCAAAATAGCGCCCATACATGGGCAGGCCATATCAAGACCTTTTTTTAAGCCAATCAACACGCCGATTAAGCCTATGCCGAAAACAATAATTGTCCCCGCATAAACAAAACTTAGATAAGTGAGTGATAAATAACCAAGCCCCAAAGCCAATTCTACAAATGGGTATAAATACCCAAAGAAAATATGACGAGACGCCAAAAGATCATATTTAGCAAAACCATGCGCAAAGCCACTTAATTTAAATAATTTTAATGTCGCAAAGATCACGAGAAAAATACCCATGAAATGATGCATCCATAAAACAAAATCAATCCCACGGCCATTAAAGGACAATGTCAGAGCTGATGCCATTGACACCAATACTAAACAAATTAGTGGCCAATAATCTTTAATAGAATATGTTTTTTCTGGTTTTTTTGTACCGCAGCACGCTTTTTCTTCCATGGCAACTTCCTTGTATGTGTTTCTTTAAGATATATTCTTTACTATACTATAATCAAATCAATTAGAAAACGGATCGTCCTTATGCCTTATACCGCACCGATTAAAGATCAACTTCTTGCACTTAGAGCTTTAGGGTTTGACTTTTCACTCTTAGACGAAGCAACAGTTGAGGCCATTCTTGATGAGGCAAATAAACTTGCCTCTAATGTTTTGGCACCGCTCAACTGGACGGGCGATCAAGAGGGCTTAAAACGTGCCGATGATGGCTCTATCAAAATGCCAAAAGGGTTTAAAGATGCCTATCAGCAATATCGTGAAAGTGGCTGGAACGCTGTTCCTTTCTCAGAAGAATATGGCGGTCAAAACCTACCATGGGCGATGGCTTTTCCTATCCAAGAAATGTGGCAGGCAGCCAATATGGCCTTTGGTCTATGCCCCTTGCTTAATCAAGGTGCCGTAGAAGCTATTTTGCATCACGGCTCCGATGAACAAAAAGAAATTTATTTGCCAAAACTTATCTCTGGTGAATGGACGGGGACAATGAATTTAACCGAACCCCAAGCTGGCTCAGATCTCGCCGCTGTGAAATCAAGGGCCGAGCCGCAAGCTGACGGGTCTTACAAAATCTCGGGCCAAAAGATTTTCATTACTTACGGCGAACATGATATGGCCGATAATATCATCCACCTTGTTTTGGCACGTACACCAAACGCCCCCGAAGGTGTTAAAGGTATCTCTTTATTTATTGTGCCGAAAATCTTGGAAGATGGGTCTCGTAATGATCTGGTCTGTAGTGGTATCGAACATAAGCTTGGCATCCATGCCTCACCCACTTGTACAATGCAATTTGGTGATAAGGGCGGTGCAACAGGTTATTTGATTGGCGAAGAAAACAAAGGCCTTATTTACATGTTCACCATGATGAATAACGCCAGACTTTCTGTCGGGCTTCAAGGTGTCGCTATTAGCGATCGTGCTTATCAGCACGCTTTCGCCTTTGCTAAAGAGCGTGTTCAAGGTGGTGGCAAAACCATTGACCAACATACTGACGTCCAGCGCATGTTAAAAACAATGAACGTCTTAACTGAAGCCGGCCGTGCCTTAACCTATGAAGCAGCCATTGCTTTTGATGCGGCCAATGCCGGTGACAAAACAGCCCAAAGTAAAGTTGAGTTTTTAACACCAATTGTTAAAGCTTTCGGCACAGACAATGCGATAGAAGTAACATCTCTTGGTATCCAAGTACATGGCGGGATGGGTTATGTTGAAGAAACAGGGGCAGCACAATATTTACGTGATGCTCGTATTTTGCCTATCTATGAAGGCACAAATGGTATTCAAGCCATTGACCTTGTAGGGCGTAAAACCCTTATGAATGATGGTGCCTACGCCAAAACATATATTGAAGAGCTTAAATCACATGCCGCTGATACACTTGTATCTTATATTAAGCGCTTGGAAGAAACCTTAGAGCATGTTCTGTCTTTGAAAGAAAATCCCGATAAAGCGCAATTCATTGCACATGCTTATTTAAATCAATTTGCGCTTGTCGCAGGCGGTGTCTTATTAAAACGCTTAGCCGAAACAGCCGCCAGTGATGACGATAAAGATTTTGCGCATGAAAAAATGGCCTCATTCGATTTTTACTGTGACATGATTCTGCCACGTGCCGAAAGCTTCGCCCGTCAGATATTGGCTATTAAATAAAGATGTCTGATTTTTCAATAAGAGCTGTATCAGTCGACAAAGAAGATTTAACCACTCTACATAGATTTTGCCACGATATGGCAGCGTATGATGAGTTTGCTATAAAATATGATACTGAAAAGCTGAAACAATTAGTCACTGAGAATAATAAAAACTATTTCTTCTTTGCTTGTGTAAATGAAAAACCGATTGGCTTTATCTCTTTTTATGAATGTTTCACCTTATACCATGCAGAAAAAGGACTATATGTCGCTGGTGCTTTCATAGAAGCTGATTACCGTGGTAATGGCTACGGAAAAAAACTTTTTGAATTCACTGCTAATTTTGCAAAAGAAAATCACTACGCATATTTAAACTGGATTGTTGAATACTCTAATCAAAAAGCCTTTAATTTTTATAAATCTCTTAATGCACAAATATCTGATAGATGGGCTTATGTTCGTTTAAATACCTAAAAGTCATCCCGAGCAACGCCGAGGGATCTCTCGAGATTTCTCCACTCGTATAAATACTCGGTCGAAATGATAATTTTTATTTTACTGGTCGACCTATCGCATAATATTTAATACCATCCTCGGCCATAGCCTCTGGGTCATAGATATTACGGCCATCAAAAACCACAGGATTTTTAAGTGCTTTTTTAAGCTGATCTCGATCAATTGATTGAAAAGCTTTCCACTCTGTCACAATAATAAGTGCATCTGCCCTCTCTACTGCTGACCAAGGATCATTAGCATAAGTTAGATCATTACGTGTGCCGTATATGCGCTTGGTCTCTTCCATCGCTTTTGGGTCATAAGCGTTCACATGTGCCCCTTCAGCCCATAGATTTTCCATGATGACCCGAGATGGTGCCTCACGCATATCATCTGTATTTGGCTTGAAGGCCAAACCCCATAGCGCAAAAGTTTTGCCTTTTAAACTGCCGCTAAAATGTGCTTTCACTTTATTAACGAGCACATGTTTTTGCGCTTCATTCACAGATTCAACCGCTTCAATCAAATTGGCAGTGTAGCCATTTTGTTTCGCTGTTGCCGCCAATGCTTTCACATCTTTAGGGAAACAAGACCCCCCATAACCAGCGCCTGGATAGATGAAATCATAGCCAATACGGCTATCGGCACCGATACCATGACGGACATGCTCGATATCAGCACCAACACGATCCGCAATATTTGATAACTCATTCATAAAACTGATTTTTGTCGCCAACATTGCATTCGCTGCATATTTGGTCAGCTCAGATGATTTCACATCCATCGCAATCACACGACTATGTGAACGCATAAAAGGAGCATAGACTTTTTCTAAAGTTAATTTAGCTTTGTCATTTTCTACACCAATGATGATGCGATCAGGCTTCATAAAATCTTCAACCGCACGGCCTTCTCGTAAAAATTCTGGGTTTGAAGCGACATCAAATGTCAAATCGGATTTACGTGCATCTAAAGCCTTTTGCACTTCCTTTTTGACTTTCTCAGCCGAACCAACAGGCACCGTCGATTTCGTCACAACAATCTTATGCTCGTTCATATGTTGGCCAATAGCACGGCCCACAGATAAAACTGCTGATAAGTCAGCAGAGCCGTCTTCATCTGGCGGCGTACCCACCGCAATCATAATAATTTGGCTAGCCTCGATTGCTGCTTTGGAATCGGTGGTAAAAGTCAGTCGTTTCTCAGCAAAATTACTTGTTACTTTTTGCTGAAGGCCAGGTTCGTAAATAGGAATGCCGCCATTATTCAATAGATCTACTTTTGCTTGGTCAATATCAAGACATATAACATCATGGCCAACTTCGGCCAAACAGGCCCCTGTTACTAATCCAACGTAACCAGTTCCAACAACCGTAATTTTCATGAGGTGATCCTTATATCAATTAACTACTGTTGATATATAAGACTTAAAGTTTGAAAGCAAGACTTTAGACTTTCTTATCAGAGCAACCATCAAAATTGGCACAGCCTTTGCAATCTTTTTATTGGGGTCACAGTAAAAGGATTAAAACATGCGCCAAGAACATGGCTTTAGACAGACCTTGAATAATTTTTCAATCCCCGCAGAAGAAACTGATTCTGCCCTTCTTAATCGTATTCATAGTACACAGGATAAGGCTGCTTATAAAGCGTTAGTGAATCGCTACCTCCAACCTCTATGGCGACTAGCATCAAATATTTTACACGATAAGTCCGAAGCTGAAGATATTATACAGGATGTTTTTGCCCAGCTATGGCATGCGACCCCTGATTGGGACGGCAAAGGCGAGGCGTCCTTCAAAACATGGTTATATCGTGTCACATTAAATAAATGCATTGACGTTAAACGTAAGAAAGCACACCAAACACTCAATGCCGAAAGTGCTCTAAGTGTCATTAAAGATAGCCGTGATTCTTCTGAGGATATGCTTCACCAAAAACAAAATGCGAGAATGGTACGTGAAGCAGTGAAGCGTTTACCAAAAACCCAACAACAAGCGCTCCATCTATTTTATTTCCAAGAAAAATCGATTGAAGACATTGCCGCCGAAATGGATACATCAATTGATGCCGTTAAATCCTTACTTAAACGTGGTCGTCAAAATACCCGTGACGCCTATGAGCGTCATCTATAGTAGTTTATAATAGTAATAGCCTTTGACAGGCTTTTCATCGACATAAGCATAAAATGGGTGAATACCACATTGCTTATAGCCTTGTGTCTCAAAAAGATTAATCGCTTCTTGCTGCGTTTCTCGCACATCAAGATTTATGACTTTAAAATGATCCTGTTTGGCTTTGCGCTCTGCCGCTTCGACTAATTTCTTTGCTAAACCATACCCACGTGCCCAAGGTGTCAAAAAAGTACTCGTTAAATGTACAGCATGGGACTGTGCTTCATTATTATGTGGTGGTAATACAAGCTGCGCTGTCCCGCAAATCACATCATCAAGACGCGCGACAAATAAATGACGTTGCGGCATTGCCAATACGCCACGCCAAAATCGTTCAAGAACATCTCGCTCAGGCACAACTACCCAGCCAAAACCACCACCATTTTCAATAGCTGTCACGGTTGCATCGCATAAATCGATCATATCGGCTTTGGAAATTTCAGTAATAAGTGAGACCCGTGCCTCTGGCATTTGGGGCTCTGAAGTAAAAGCGGATTTCTCCGTCATAATGCCCTCTTTCTCTTTTGCTTATAGTTTAAGTATATCACATCAGATAAAGTACTTTCTCTATTTGTCCATGATGCAGCGCAATGAGAGCTCATCAAGGATTGACATTCTAAGCTGTGCTCCCATATCTTCTCAAGGTAAGTAAAAGAGGAAAAATACATGACAACCATATTATCTTTAAGAAAAGACGGTGAACTTGTTGTTGCAGGTGATGGACAAGTATCACTTGGCCAAACAGTAATGAAAGGAAACGCCGTCAAGGTGCGCCGACTTGGCAAAGACAAAGACATTGTTGCGGGCTTTGCTGGTGCGACCGCTGACGCCTTCACTTTATTTGAACGTTTAGAGGCAAAATTAGACACTTATCCAGGTCAACTAACACGGGCCTGTGTCGAGCTGGCTAAAGACTGGCGCACGGATAAGTATCTGCGTCGCTTAGAAGCGCTAATGGCTGTTTGTGATAAAGATGTCTCTCTCATATTGTCTGGCACAGGCGATGTTGTTGAACCAGAAGATGGTATTATTGGTATTGGCTCAGGTGGTAATTATGCATTATCTGCAGCACGGGCGATGATGGATCAGAAAGATTTATCCGCCAAACAAATTGCTGAAAAGGCAATGAAGATTGCGGCAAATATCTGCGTATACACCAATGACAATATCGTTATTGAAACCCTTAAATCCGATACATAAAAGAAAAATACTATGAGTACAAAATTAAAAGATAAAACAGCCACACCGGCTGAACCAACTAATATTACAAGCTATTCTCCGAAAGAAATTGTGAACGAGCTTGACCGTTACATCATTGGCCAAAAAGCAGCTAAAAAGGCTGTGTCTCTTGCTTTGCGTAATCGCTGGAGACGGATGCAAATCGAGCAACCTTTACGTGACGAGGTTTTGCCAAAAAATATTTTAATGATCGGGCCAACAGGGGTTGGTAAAACAGAAATCGCTCGTCGTTTAGCCAAGCTCGCTCAAGCACCTTTTATTAAAGTAGAAGCCACAAAATTTACTGAAGTAGGTTATGTCGGCCGTGATGTGGAATCGATCATTCGTGATTTAGTTGAAATATCGATCCATATGACCCGTGATGAAATGCGTAAAGGCGTTACAGAAAAAGCCAAGCTTGATGCTGAAAATCGTGTCCTTGATGCCCTAGTAGGCGCTACAGCCACAGAAGGAACAAGAGAATCTTTCCGCAATAAATTGCGGGCTGGCGAGTTGAATGATCGTGAGATTGAACTTGAGCTACAAGATAATTCATCACCGATGCAGGGCTTTGATATTCCTGGTATGCCGGGTGCATCCATGTCGATGCTTTCTATAGGTGATATGTTCGGCAAGGCTTTGGGCGGTAAAACTAAAAAGAAAAAAATGAAGGTCAAAGATAGTTTTGATGTATTGATTGCTGAGGAAAGTGACAAACTTTTAGATGAAGATAAAATTATCTCTGATGCTTTGGCGGCAGTTGAACAAAACGGAATCGTCTTTTTGGATGAGATTGATAAAATTACCTCGCGCCAAGATGGCCGGGGTGATGTTTCTCGTGAAGGCGTGCAACGTGACTTATTACCACTCATTGAAGGGACAACTGTTTCAACAAAATACGGGCCCATAAAAACCGATTTTATTTTGTTTATTGCCTCTGGGGCGTTCCATTACGCCAAACCATCTGATCTATTAGCCGAGTTACAAGGGCGGCTACCGATCCGTGTTGAGTTGCGTGCGTTAACCGAGGAAGATTTCAAAAAGATTTTGTTAGAACCAGAAGCGAGCCTTATTAAACAATATAAAGCGCTTTTAAAAACAGAAGGTGTTGACCTTGAATTTGACGATGGCGCTATTGATGAGATTGCTCGTATTTCAACCGATATAAATCGCACAGTCGAAAATATAGGCGCAAGACGTTTACATACAGTGCTTGAATATCTATTAGAGGAAATAAGCTATACAGCCAATGAAAAATCAGGTGAGACCGTTAAAGTGACCGCCGAGCTGGTGCTGAAGAATTTAAAAGATCTTTCTCAAAACACCGATCTAAGTAAGTTTATTCTTTAAATTAATTCTGGAAGAATTTCTTAAACGGAAATGTTTCAAATAGTGCTTTAGCACTGCCCATGCTTGCACCAATTTTAGAGCCTGCTTGGCCAATCTTTAGAACATTTTCGATCCGTGCTCGTAAGAAAGTTTCCACCTCTTCGAGGCTCGCCTCATTTTTTGATAACCAATACAATGTCGTGGTTGTTAATACACCAAGGAGTAATCCACGTTTTGTATATCGATTATAATCGGTCGCCGTATCCCCTGCCCATGTCCAAATATGATCGGCTGTTTGCCAAATAACTTGTTTTGCACGCAATGATCTAAAAGGTCGTGCCCAGAATTTTGCAGCCTCTCTTAGAGCTTCTTTATGTGGGGCTAAAATCTCAAAACGGATCATCGCTGCTTTAGCTACTCTGGCACGTACACGTAAATCTTCTGGATCAATTTTAGCAAGTTGTGCCAGCATTTGTGCATCAGCCCATTCACTGAAATACGCCACCAAATCAGTAACACCCTCAGGAAAAACAGCGACAGCCATATCAGGCTTATATCCTGCTTTTTCAGTAGCATCCATAAGCACAGATTGTGTCCAGCCTTCAAAAGCCACTTCATTAAGAGCGGCGGCTAAAATTTTATTTTTAATGTCTTGTGTATCAATTGTCATACCTAAATAAATAGCAGCTTATAGAGAAATGAAAAGTATTAATTAAAATCGAACAAAATCAATGGCTTATCATTTTTTTCTGGACTTCATAAAATATTTTCTATAAACAAGATGGTAACGCTAAGTGTCTCAAAACATTTAGAAAACACATAAATAACGTTCGCAAAGAACGTACAACGATAAGGGTAATTATGCCAGAAGTCTTGATTAACGGCCCAGAAGGTCGTCTTGAAGGTCGCTACTATCACTCTAAAACACCAAATGCACCGCTTGCACTCATATTGCATCCGCATCCTGAACATGGCGGTACAATGAACAACAAAGTTTCTTTTGCTTTATACCAGATTATGGCCCAGCGTGGTTTTTCTACCTTACGCTTTAATTTCCGTGGTGTCGGAAATTCTCAAGGAACATATGATAATGGTGAAGGTGAATTATCTGATGCAGCAGCAGCCCTAGACTGGATGCAGGATATTAATAAAAATGCCCCTTATGTTTGGGTTGGTGGTTTCTCATTCGGTGCATGGATTGGTATGCAATTACTAATGCGTCGTCCTGAAATTCAAGGCTTCATTTCTGTTGCGCCACCTGCCAATACTTATGACTTTAATTTCTTGGCACCGTGCCCAACAAATGGTCTGATCCTTCGTGGTGATAAAGATACAATCGTGACAAAAGACTCTGTTGAAGTGTTAATTGAAAAATTAAACGTACAACAAGGTCTTAATGTTGATTACCGTGAAATGGAAGGTGCTAACCACTTCTTCCGTGATAAAATTCCTCAATTAGCTTACCACGTTCACGACCATATGAACCAAGCCGAAGCAGGTAACTTCATCGAGATCGGGCAAAAAGCCGCTGCTTAAATTGACCACAAAATAATAAGAATTAAAAAACCCCAGCCTAAAGACTGGGGTTTTTATTTTATGCAGCAACACTGCTTAGAACATCATCAACATGGCCATCAACTTTGACCTTATGCCATATCTTTCCAATCTTACCTTTTTCATCAATTAAAAACGTCGTGCGCTCAATACCCATATATTCACGCCCGTACATAGATTTTTTCTTCCATACACCATAGCGTTCACACATATCGCTATTTTCATCTGATAAAAGTGGGAGGGTTAGATTATATTTTTCTTTAAATTTCTCATGGCGCTTCACTGAGTCTTTTGACACGCCTAGAATTGTAGCACCACTGGCAGAAAATTTTGCTAAATTCGCCTCAAAGGCACAGGCTTCTTTTGTACAGCCTGATGTGTCATCTTTTGGATAAAAATACAGAACAAGTTTTTTGCCCTTATAATCTTTGAGTGAAATTGTCTTACCGCCATCGGCTGGTAATGTGAAATCTGGTGCTATATCACCCTCTTTAAGTACTGTCATTCTAGTGTATCCTTCTATATAATATTACTCTACTACATAAAAAGAATTGAACCGCCAAGCATGAATGTCAAGTCTGAGCCACCAGAACAATCCATAGACACACCCTCAACCGCCCCAGCCAAAAAGCTAAGCATTGGGCGAATATTCTTACATGATATTTTTGAGATGATCGGGATTTTATTGCTCGTATTGGGTGGCCTTGTTTTTGCTGCTTTTTTCTACCTGCACAATAAAAATGTTTCATTAGAACCGATCAAACATATTGTTGAAGAAAGATTAAGTAATCCTGCCGAAAGTCTTGTTGTTAATATCGGAAATCTTGATTTGGCTTGGCCAGATCTTGAAAAGCCGCTTCTACTTCAAGCCTCTAATATTACAGCAACAAAATATGGTGAAGAGCCTTTCTTTTCGGTTTCCAATGCCAGTTTTGAACTTTATTTCCTTGATCTTATCTTGGGAAGAATTGCTTTAAAGTCAGCCACACTTGAGAACCCAACTATAAAACTTCTTCATATGGGTAAACACCATTATCGGCTTAGTATGGCAGATATCGCCAACCCACCTATTATCACAGAAACAGCCACCAATGAGATTGAAAACGATGATGCGATAAAAAATGACAAACAAATCATCAATGATTTTTTCCATTACTTCAGCACAGCGCCAGAAAAACTCCCAAGTGCTTACCGCAGGACAAAAGAAATTGCGCTGATTGATGCTGATATTCAACTCATTGATATTAAGGCTGACAAAACACTACAACCACAAGCGGTTAATATCCTCATTGATAGAGATGAAACAGATATAAAGGCGACAATAAAATTAGGACTAGATAAAGAATATGGTGAAAACGCCTTTATTACTTTTTCTGGTGATTATGATTCCTTAAAACAAAAAGGATCACTAAATCTAAGCTTTGATAAAATTGATATACCCGAACTTTTATATGATTGGATTGGGGTTGATTCATTAGAAAAAATACGCGGTATCTTTTCTGGCGATGCCAATATAGGTTTCACTTTATCCGACGGTTTAAAAAATATTAATTTCTCCCTTACTTCTGATGAAGCGGTTTTTCATGAAGATAAAACTGTCACACTAACAATGAAACCATTTCTCATTGAAGGTAAAGCCGAAGATCGTGACGAAAAAGGTTTTAATATTCTTGTTGAAAAAGCAGTATTAGGTGAAGGTCGCAATCTTTCAGCCAGCGTTTCTTTTGCACCAGATCCCGCTAACATCGAACTTCATTTAAAGGTGCCTTCTATAGAAACAGATTTCATTGAAACGATTTGGCCAAAGCCGGCCGCTGACAAAGAAACGCCGTTGATCTATACTTGGCTCGTTGAAAAAATAAACAATGGAACATATAAAGACGTCTCAGCCAGCATCATTTTAGACGGTACGCTCCGAGAGGATAAGCCTAATTTAAACACAGCCTATCCATGGTCTTATAATTGGAATTTTAATGAAGACAAATTAAAAGTTGAATTCGGCTTTAAAGATATTGATGTCCGTTATTTAGATAGTCTGCCCCAAGTTGAAAAATCATCTGGAACAGGTTCTCTTGCCAATGATTCTATGCAATTAAATATTGCCGCTGCTACCTTAAATAAGGACATTGTTTTAAAAGAGCCAGCAATCTTCAAATTTCAAGATTTTATGAAAGTAGGAGCAGGTCATGCTGAAACAACGCTCGCCTTAAAAGGACCCCTCAGCTCTGTATTATCTTATTTATCTAACCCACCCATCTCTATTCAAGAGCGTATAGAATTTGAACCTGCAGATGTTAAAGGGGATGCCGATTTCACTGTTGCCCTCAAATTCCCAACAGTGAAAGATTTAAAGAAAGAAGATGTTCATATCCAAGTAAACGGCACGGTCAATAACACGACCTTACCTGCAGTACTTGGTCATTTACCCCTCAGTGATGGCCCCTTCACCATCGATACAGATGGCCGCGAGTTTAAACTCTCTGGTAAGGGTTATTTGGGCGGCACCCCTATAGACCTTAATTGGCACCAATTCTTACGCGCCGTTGAAGGTGACCCTTATTTACGCAGGATTGAGGCTAAAACGCGCGCTTCACTGCCCTTACAAAAAATATTTGGTCTTGATCTTACAGGGTTCACCAGCGATGAAATTCCTGTAGATGTCGTACATGTCAAAAAAACGGAAAGCCTTGCGAGTTTAGATGTAAATGCAGATCTTTCTCCTGTCGCATTATCAATTAATTTCTTTGACTATATGAAAGAAAAAGACAAAAAGGCGCAATTACAATTCCAAGCCGACTTACTCAATGAAAAAATAAAGTCTATCAGTAATCTCTCACTTGAGGGGCCAGCACTTTACGTCATCGGCAAGGATTTAAAATTCAATGACGCATCAACTTTCTTACCGCAATCTGGTACATTCGTGCCCTTTGACATCGGTGATACTAAATCTGAGATACGACTAAAACCAATTAATGACGCCGTACAGATTGATGTGCTTGCTACCGCTCTTGATGCAGGCGGTTTCATTAATCAGGACAAAGGCGGTTTAAAAGGCCTATTACCCGCTCTTATTATTCGGACAAAAGCGGATAAGCTTTATCTTAAAAATGGTGAATTTTTTGAAAAATCAGAATTCCAATTCAAACAAAACAAAGACGGTAATATCAGTAATATCCAGCTACAAGGATTAAGTAGTGGCAAACCTGTTTCTCTATCTTTCAATCCAGATCAACCAGAAAATCCTGAACGTCTCAAATTTTCATCTGAAAATGCAGGTGCTACTTTGCGCGCCTTAGGTTTATATAACGATATGCGGGGCGGGGTTATTAGCGTAGCGGGTACAGGTCGTAACCCTGAAAAACCAGAAGAGATCAAAGGTGTTATGAATATTACAGGTTTTAAAGTTGCTAATGCGCCTTTAATGGCTAAATTTCTTAGCTTACTTTCTGTACAGGGTTTCTTTGAAGGCGCTGGTTCGGGAGATACCGATATTAATTTTGATCGTCTTGGTGCAAAATTCTATACAGAAAAAAATGCGCAAGACCAATGGTTAGTAATTTTTGATGACGCAAAAGTCAAAAGCTCTTCACTCGGTCTTACTTTTGCAGGCACAACTAATATTGATGAAAAAACATTAAATATCAAAGGTGAGATTATTCCTGTTGCTGGCCTTAATAATTTAGTCAATGAAATTCCTGTAATCGGCCAAGTTCTTACAGGCGGTAAAGATTCTGCTCTTTTCGCAGCACGTTACAGCATAAAAGGGTCTGACAAAGATCCTGAAATCCGTATTAATCCCCTATCAGCAATCACCCCAGGTTTTTTAAGAGGGTTTCTTTTTGGTGATGAAAAAAAATAATTTTACGATTTAACCCGCAATGGGCCAATTTTTTCGCCTGCTAATATATGCATGTGAAAATGTGGCACTTCTTGTCCACCATGCTCGCCTGTGTTTGCAATCAATCTGTACCCTTTTTGCGCCAAATGATGGTCTTTAATAATCTGGCCCAGCGCTCGAAAAAAGGCAGTCACTTCTTCTGCTGAAGCATTAATTGAGAAATCATCAGCCGAGATATATTTTCCTTTTGGTATCACTAGAATATGAGTAGGTGCATGCGGCGCTATATCATTGAAAGCCAACACATGCTCATCCTCATAAACTTTATCACATGGTACTTCACCACGTAATATTTTTGCGAATATGTTCTCTATATCGTAATTTATGCTCATACTATATCTCTATCAGAATAGAAAATATTTGCAATATTGTGAAAGGGGCTTTAGTCTTTTCATAAAAAGGGAGATGAAAATGGCCGTTGAGTTAAAAATGCCATTTAGTGCAGCCATAGACAACGCACAGAAAAATTTTGACGCCGTGCATATTTGTGCCGTAGCTAGTTATATTTTTCTAATCGTTAAACAATCTGGCTTGTATATTCCTTCTGAGCCCATTAATAACGCTGCCAATCAACTCCTCAATCGTGGCTTAGATTTATATGACCTGCCACTCAACCAGAAATTTGCTTTTTTAACCGATCATATATTCACCGTACCAGAGTTAGAAGAACTAGAAGGCGCCTCTTCTCATTACGAAAAAGATCTTAAAAACTGCCTCAGCTCTCTTCATAAAATTATGAATGCTAGCTACACCGCCGTTGAACAAGAACGTCTTCGCAATGGACAAACAAATTACGAAGATGTTGATGATGTTGACATGACTTATGATGATAATATCCACGATAGTCGTGTCAAAGATGCTGCTGTTTATTTTTCACCTGTTGAAACATTAAAACTTGCCCGCTTTTTTGGCCAAGTTCTAGTTCAAACAATGCCCAAAGCACGTGGTAAAAAAGAAAATAAACGATTAATTGCTCTAGAGCCATTTAATGAAAATATGCGGATGCTTAAAAATTCACGCGCACAAGCAACAAATGAAAATGGCCAAAACAGAATACTTGATCTACTGAGTGAGACTGGACAATCCTATATTATGCTTTTCCATCAGTTGGAAGAAATTGGCTATAAACAACCGCTTATGCTAATAGCCCTACATGCAATGTCAGAGCTATGTTTAAGCTATTCCCATAAAGCAGATATTATTGATTTCCCAACGGAAGAAAAACACTCTGCACAGATTATTTCTTTTGAAGAACGACGTCTCACAAAATAATATTTGCAATTCTACACAGCGATCATTATTGTTTTTCATAAATAAAGAGGGATTATGTCTGTAGAATTAAATATGCCGTTCAGCCGTGCAGTTGACGCTGCCAAAAATAATTTTGATGCGACCTATATTTGCACTGTTGCGAGTTATATTTACATTCTTCTAACGCACCCAGATAATCCTTTATTACAAAAACTTCACGAAGATACTTTTTCAAATAAAGAAACACTTACCCGTATGACTGCTGCCGCTAATCTTCTTATTAGTCGCGGCGAAAAAATATCTTCTATAAATGATGAAAATGCGAAAACATATATTGAAACGACGCAATTTCTCTCAGAAACACTCATTTCTTTTATCCAACATTTACCTGATAAACGTACATTTAAAGGACAGGATAATATAGAATATTTACTAGGCTTGCTTGAACCACTGCTTCGTGAAACAGAGGCCGCTATAGAACAAACAGAAAATGATGAAATAGATAATAGGTATAATACGGAACAGCAAGATGATGATATTGGTTACCAATCGTCTGATTATAGCTCTGCAGCAGACGCATCACAATATTTCTCGCCCCTAAGCACACTTTATTTTGCTGCAGCATTTTCTGAATTCATCATGGACTTTTTTCCTTATGATTACACAGAAGAAGTAGATGACGCATTTACGGCGCTGTCAAAGGTTTTAAAAAAATATGAAAACTTTGAAGACGGCGTGATGACAGCTCAAGATCAAAACGATGTATTGGATATGCTTTTTGATTTTGGTGACGCCTTAAATACATTTTCGGAAGAGTTGCTCGATAATGCTTATGACTTCCCAGCGCTTATTTTAGCGGCGCAAGCAATGGATGAGCTTTGTTACATCTATAATCCGGATTTTGGCAAAGCTACAGCTCAAGAGACAAAGCCAAACACTTCTGATAATGAAAGAACAGTTATTTATCCTACGGCCTTTCATCCACACTTAAAAAATAAGTGATCCTGTTTTGTAATCCTGATACGCTGTGTGCATGGATCGACAAGCACCTATCTCTAATCTACCTGAATGGTCGGTATCAGAAATTTCTGATGCATTAAAACGGACAGTTGAAGATAATTTTACTCATATTCGTGTGCGTGGTGAGTTAAGTGGCGTTAAACAAGCGGCAAGTGGTCATCTTTATGCCGACCTCAAAGACGACAAAGCCGTCCTGAATATTATTTGTTGGAAATATACAATGCCGCGACTTTCTGTTGCGCCCGCCGAAGGGTTAGAGGTTATCTGTACAGGCAAACTAACCACCTATCCAGGACGTTCAAACTATCAGATGATTATTGAGAATATGGAGCTGGCTGGCGAAGGTGCTCTTCTTAAAATGCTAGAGATGCGTAAAAAACAACTCGCCGCTGAAGGCTTGTTTGCGCCTGAGCGAAAAAAGCCACTACCTTATATTCCACAACGTATCGGTGTTGTCACCTCGCCAACAGGCTCGGTTATCCGTGATATTCTCCACCGTTTAAGAGAGCGTTTTCCACGTCATGTCATGGTATGGCCTGCCAAAGTACAGGGTGAAGGGGCAGCTGATGAGATCACCGCCGGCATTAACGGTTTTAATGCCATGCCAGAGGGACAACGCCCTGATCTTATTATTGTTGCACGTGGCGGTGGTTCTTTGGAAGATTTAATGCCGTTTAATGAAGAAAATGTTGTTCGTGCAACGGCTAACTCGCTCATTCCAATTATTTCCGCCGTTGGACATGAAACCGATACCACCCTGATTGATTACGCATCTGATTTACGGGCACCAACACCAACAGGCGCAGCAGAAATCGCCGTACCACGTCGTGATGAATTATTAGCCTCCGTCATGGATAATGAAAGACGGTTACTCAATGCTGCGTCAAGACTGCTCACTACAACCAAAGAAAAGCTAAATCTTTTAAGTCGTGGCCTACGTGATCCACTTCAGATCTTGGCACAAAAGCAACAGAGTTTTGATTATGTGCTACAGCAATTCACCAGTGCTTTTGAAAAAGGTTTAGCAGCAAGACAGTCAAAACTAGCACAACTCACTGCCTCTATCCGCCTACCAAAAGAGCGTGTTATACAGGCTCAAAATCAATTAAATTTTACAAGCGCTAATCTTCAAAAAGCAGGACAACACCTTATTAAAAACCAAAGTGTCAAAGTTGAGGGCCTTTCACGTATGTTAGAAAGCCTCTCTTTTGAGCGTGTTTTAGATCGTGGCTATGCGGCTGTATTTGATGCTCAAGACAATATTGTCTCAAATCCAGATATCTTAAAAGATCAAGATAAGATCAAACTACTGTTTAAAGATAAAAAGCACGTCAATGCTAAAGTAGAAAAATAAAAATTAAAGCCAGTCTGGACGGGCACCAGGAAGTGCGACCACAAGGCCGTTTAGCTCTTCTTCCATGATAATCTGGCACGAAAGACGAGAGGCTTTTTTTAGATCAAAAGCCAGATCGAGCATATCCTCCTCATCTTCGGTGATATCACCCTCTTCTGGTAAAACTTTACTATACCAATCAGGGTGCACATAAACATGACAAGTGGCACAGGCCAGCGAGCCACCACATGAGCCTTCAATTTCATATATTTTATTATGATGGGCAATTTCCATCACAGATAGACCAAGCGGCGCATCGGCGATACGTTCACTGCCATCTTTCATAATAAAAGTCATTGTTGGATTACTCATGCAGTGAAAATGACAATCTCATCTCTATAAGTCAATCACCTTTCTTTTAATTGACATATTATTTTACATAAGGTATAGTTGCCTCAGAATTTAGGAGTTATGAAATGATGATAGAAGCTGGAAATGATAATGATAGAAAACTTTTAAGAGGCAGAATTATTACACGTTTGTGTGATGAATTTGCACGTGCCTTTCCTAAAGCCGTTAGTATTGATCCAGACCTACCGAATATCGATCCATCTCAATCTTTCAGATTAGCTGCTGGTACAAAAGATATGAGTGGTACAAAATTTGCCGATCGCAATATTACGCATTTCATTCTTCATATTCCTTTGGAAAACGCAGAAGATTTATATCTATTAGTTCCACTTAATAAATTAGATACTAAAGGAGACCCTCAGAAAGTTGTCGACGATAGTTTTGAACCAGTGACAGGCCGTCCTGTCGCACTTGAATGTATTGTTGAAAGAAACCAAGAGGGTAATTTATCAAAAGTTACACCAAGAGACCAATATACGTTCTAAGCTCTAACACGGCTAACGATTTTTTTCCAACGCACTAAAAACTCGTCCACTTCTTCTGGTTTAGTATTCCAACCCATGGAAATGCGCAGTGCGCCAAGTGCTTCTTCATCACTTACGCCCATCGCTTTTAACATCGGTGATGGCTTCATTGAGCCAGAAGAGCAAGCCGATCCTGTGCTGACCGCTACACCCTCTAAATCAAAATTCATCAATAGCATCGAAGCTTGTTGACCTGGCCAGCTAATATTGAGTGTGTTTGGCGCACGTGGTGCATCACCTGACATGACTTTCATTTCAGGGACAATCTCTAACATTGAAGCTTGTAATGTATCACGCATCTTACCAAGACGTTCAACATAGTCTTCACGTCCAGCTAAGGCCATTTCTAACCCCTTGCCAAAACCAGCAACACCAGCGGCATTTTCTGTGCCTGAGCGACGGTGGTTCTCTTGCGTACCGCCATGAATCAAACGCGGCGTTTCAGGCGCACAAGCGCCCATAATCAAAGCACCAACCCCTTGAGGGCCACCAATTTTATGGGCTGAAACCGAAAGATAATCCAAATTCATTGCCTTCATATCAATTTCAATACGGCCCAAAGCCTGCACAGCATCAGAATGCACAAGCACATCATATTTTTTTGCCAATTTAGCAATTTCAGCAACAGGATTAATAGCGCCCGTTTCTGAATTTACAAAAATCACTGAAATCAACTTAGGCAATGGTCCTTTTTCGAGCATTTCTTCCAAAGCATTCAAATCGACAATACCATCTTCCGTCACAGGAATCCGTGGGGCATTTGGGATTACATTACGCACCGAACTATGTTCAGCACGGCTTGTCCAAATATCTTTTTCATCAAAATGTTTTAAAATTGTGTTATTCGCTTCTGAAGCGCCTGAATTAAAAACAACTTGCGAAGGGTCTGTATTAACAGCCTTAGCCAAAATTTTACGGGCGTGTTCAATATGCTTACGCGCCAAACGACCCCAATAATGGACAGAGGATGGATTGCCAATATCTTTATACACTTCCATCATCAGCTCTAGTGCTTCGGGTCTCAACGGTGTTGTCGCATTGTAATCAAAATAAAGTCTTTGCATTTTCTTTTAGCTTTTTCTTTTTTATTTAAAACGGGTCTAAAAACCGTCATAGCACAATTAAAATGCAAAAACAGTACCAGATTTAAGAGGGTTCACATACTTGGGTATGCATGTACTATAATTTACTTGAAACAGAGCTATATTCGCTTCGATGAAAAACCGACAACAACACATAAACGAATTAGAAACATCTTTAGAATTTGAAAGAAATTGTTTCAACTTTCTACTCGCAACATTGCCTTATGCTGTATTGCACATTGATGAAAAATTTTTTATTCGCTCTGCCAATGAATGCGCCCGCCACGTTTTTGGTCTCAAAGATAAATTGCCGGATAATGCCACTATGTTTGACTTTCTCCATATGGAGAATAAAAAGCAAACACAAGCATTGTTTTTAAAAGCAGATGCTGATCTCATCAGCTTCCACGCTCAATGGCGACATATAAATAGCGCCAATAAATATTTTATGTGGGATTGCCTAAGGCGGCCACTCACAAATGGTGATAATGGCTATTTATGTATCGGCAAAGATATCACCGTTGATTTAGCGATAAACATTGATAATGAACACGAAAATATAGATTTTGCCCAGTCTCTTGACGAGATATCTAAACTTTACGGCAATAATCTTTGACCTTAAAAATTGATATGATTATTTTGCAGCCCGATAGGGGCTGGAATTGGATCATTCACGAGCTTTCCCGGCAGCCTACCTTCTGATTGCAGCATCTCAACATAATTTTCAGCCAAATTCGCATGAGCATAAGCTTGATACTCTAACAATTTACCTAAACTAGAGGCTAGGCTATCAAGATTATCGCATATCTCATGAATCTCTTGAACGATTGAACCAAAACCATTCAGATTTTCTGGGCTTTCCACCAATAGCTCTTCTTCTACAGCACGCTCATTACCCTTACTTGTTTGATGCTCCTGTGCATTGATCCATGCACGACCGTAGCGTTCAACAATATCTATCGAGAAATATTTAAGCTCTGTGGCTAATACCGCCAGATCCTGATGACTTGGTTGTGACGCTAATAAATGGTTAGATAACATGATGCCGCAAAGTCCCAAAGTAATAAGGGCCGTATCAGGTTTTTGATCGGCAATAACCTGATGAAGCGCCAATGCTGTGTCATCTGTTAAAATGCCAAGCTGAAGAATTTTTTGAAAACTCAACGGCGCAGCCATTTCAACGTATAAAATGCCTAATTCTGGTTGAGTGAGCGTATTTTCCATGAGCATAAAGGTAACTGATTCCTTTCCTTTATTAAAAGGCTAGATTGCGAATCTTAAGAGAAAGTTAAGATCGCACTTTATTTGAAAAGAAATTATAATTATAGTTTAGTTGAATAAAAGACAATCAAAAGAAAGAATATATGGCCGTTCAACTACAAACAGTGGCTTTCCGAGGCATTGATGTCATTGATATTGAAGTGCAAGTTCAAATATCCAACGGTCTACCCGCTTTTAATATTGTTGGTTTAGCTGATAAAGCGGTCGCTGAAAGTAAAGAGCGTATCAGAGCCGCCCTTCATGCTATGGGCTTATCACTGCCTGCCAAACGGCTTACCGTTAATTTAGCCCCCGCTGATGTCGCCAAAGAAGGTGCCCATTACGACCTGCCGATTGCGCTGGGATTATTACAAGCCATGAATGTTATTCCATCTGATTGTTTGGAAAACTATATTGTTTTAGGGGAACTTGCCCTTGATGGGCGAATATCAACCATTAACGGCGCACTGCCTGCGGCGATCCATGCCCAAAGTCAAAAATCGCATATTATTTGCCCAAAATCCTGTGGTGCAGAAGCCGCTTGGGCAGGAGATTGTGATGTTTATGCCCCAGACTCTTTATTACAGCTCATCCAGCACTTAAAGGGCCACGCTCTTTTGCAAACAACAAAGCCAAACTATTCGGCACCACAGGCGCAACAAGTGCTTGTTGATATTGCCGATATAAAAGGTCAAGAAACCGCTAAGCGTGCTTTAGAAATTGCTGCGGCTGGTGGGCATAATTTATTGATGATTGGTCCGCCAGGGGCGGGTAAGTCAATGCTGGCCGAACGGCTGCCTACAATATTGCCGCCCCTCTCACCGATGGAAGCCTTAGATGTTTCCATGATTCATAGCCTCTCTGGCAATTTGCCAGAAGAAGGTTTAATGCGGGAAAGGCCATATCGTGACCCTCATCATTCGGCCTCACTCCCTGCACTGATTGGCGGTGGCCAAAAAATTAAACCGGGAGAAATCAGTCTTGCTCATCGTGGTGTACTCTTTTTAGATGAATTTCCTGAATTCCCTAGAGCTGTACTAGAAGCCCTCCGTCAACCGCTCGAAAGTGGTAAGACTTTGGTCGCACGTGTGAACCACCATGTAACATACCCCGCCAAATTCCAACTTATTGCCGCTATGAACCCTTGCCGTTGCGGCTATCTAGGTGATGCGTCTATGGAATGTAACAAAGCCCCAAGATGTGGCGGTGATTACCAAGCCAAATTATCTGGTCCTATTCTGGATCGTATTGATATCCATATTGATCTACCCGCTTTAAGTGTCTCCGAGCTTTCTAATACGCCGCAGGGCGAGAACAGCAAAACTATTTTAAGCCGTGTTGAAGCAGCACGTCTCATTCAAGCCCAGCGCATCAAAGCACATAATCTAAATGAACAAACCGCTTACACAAATGCTGAAATTCCTGCAGCTAAGGTTGATGAAATTATTATTATTGAGCCACAAGCTAAAGCATTACTTACGCAATCAGCAGATAAATTTAAACTCTCTGCTCGTGCTTACCACCGTGTTCTACGGGTGGCACAAACCATCGCTGACTTATCAGGTCAGAATTTTGATAAACCGCTTGAAAAGCAGCATATTGCTGAGGCATTATCCTACCGAAGACTCTCGCTACAATGATCTTTACTTTCTGAGTATTATGTCATATATTAGCGAATTCTTAAGGAAATATCAGTATAGTGTTACTGGGGAAGAATAAGATGTTTGCTGGTTCTGAAATAGATAGAAAAACAAATGAATCACTCGCTGACTTAAAGCGAGGATTTGGTGCAGGCAAAATCAATTTTTCTGGCCATCAAAATGATATTGGCAATACGCCCGCACCAAAAAACTTTATGGACAAGCTCGGTGGCACCGAGCCTATTAAATTTAATGCAAAAGAACCGCTTCCTGAGAAAAACGCTGGTGCTGAAGCAGAGGTCAGCATTCTATTTGGTGCGCTTGCACCTACAGCTATAAGCATTGCTGAATCATTAGGTGAGCATCGAAGCGATAAAGCTGAAGCTGAAGAGCGTATCGCTTTCCAAAGACAAGAGCTTAAACCAGCAATTATGCCTGAAAAGCCACAAATGTCCTTTTTTCAGCGGCCACAGCCAACAAGCCCTAAAAGACCCTCTATGGGTGGTGGTTTTTAACTAATCCTCTTTTTTAAGATCATCGTCTTCCTCGATATCATCAATATCTTCAACCGCCATCGGCTTATCCAAAATATCTGACACATCATCATCGACACCGTCCATATAATCATCTTCTGGATTATAAGGGGCATTTTCTTGCATATAAAATTGTTCACCAATTTTGGCGTTGAGCTTTATTTCCATGAAACGGCCAATCGCCGACCCTAAACATAAAAAGCCAAGTACCACGGCGAAGAATGGAAAAGCCGCACTAATAAGACACATTAATGCGAAAAACACGGTAACCACCATGTCATCGACTAAGCCATATAGGCGTGTCATTACTGATGGCTCATTCACCTCTTTACGGGTACTGGTATTATACGCAAAATACGCTGCATCATTCAGATAAAAGGCAAAGAATAAGAATAGGCCAGGGATTGCAAAATCGCCATCTGAAACGGCGAAGAAGAAAATAAATCCAGCAAAGAAAAGATGGTTCCCAAAACGGCTTAAAAAACCATCAAGAATATGCTCTTCTTCACTATGGCCCCGCTCTGGATATTGGGCGACCATTAAATTAGCAAAACGATTGGCAAGCAAGGTGATAAGCCCTAAACCATAGGCTTCAATCGCCACGAGTAGAAAAGTCAGTACCGCCAACGCAATCGCCGCAAAAGCACATTGCTTTCGGCTTACATTTTTTCCATCAGCAAAATTGATCGCTTTTTCTACATAAGGAGAAAGCAGAGAATTAACACGTTGCTCAATCATGGGGACACCTTTTGTTGTCTTTTAATTATTCTAGCAGAGTTTTATAGAAACTAAAGAGCCGCAACATCGGCGATATGGAACTCAACAGATTCCCGCCCCTGCCATTCATTAATCTGGAACCCGCCTGCCAAATGTAGTGGCGTATCATTTGCGCTTAAAAGGGCGTCACCCATCGCTGTCCCAACTGCGCCAAAAGCAACGGCCTTAATTGATGAACCACCTTCCATGTCTGAGACATAACACCGTATATGACGCTCCGCCATAATATCCGCCCTACCAATCCGCACCTTGTTCAGGGCAAAGCGTGGCTCTGGATTGCCTGAACCAAAAGGCGTCATCTCTCGTTGGATAAGTTTAACAAAATCAAGCGATGCCCCGCCAATAGTTGCCACCGCATCAATGGTCATTTCGGGCAATATCGGTTGACCATCTAATTGTTGTTGCACATGTTTACGGACAAAGATACGAAACGGCTCAATCATTTCAGGCATAATTGTAAACCCGCCCGCCATCGCATGGCCGCCACCCTTAACGAGCAAGCCTTCATTGCGGGCTTCAATAAAACTAGCGGCAATATTAACACCCTCAATAGAACGCCCTGACCCACGGCCTTCCAAAACGCCATTTTCATTTTCTGCATAAGTAATCACACAAGCGGGACGGCCATAGGTTTCCTTTAACTTTCCAGCGACAAGGCCAGACAGGCCTGAATGCCAACCCTCACCCTCAACAACAATCACAGGATCATTTTCTAAACCGAGCGTTTTGACTTTTTCTAACGCTTCCGCCGTCATGTCTTTTTGTAAATTTTTACGCTTCTCATTGCAATCATTGAGCAACCACGCCAAATTCTTGGCTTCTTCATAATCATCTGTCGATAAAAGTTTCGAGCCCAAATCAGATTGATGAACACGAGAGCCTGCATTAATCCGTGGCCCCATCCCAAACCCAATATGATACGGTGTTGGGAATTTCGTCACACCACATACTTCCATCAGCGCACGCATACCGGCTGTTTCACGTTTATCCATTTGCTTTAAGCCTTCACGGACAAGTAATCTATTCGGGCCACGCTGCGGTACCATGTCGGCAATTGTGCCAAGCGCCACCAAATCAAGCCAATTCTTTAGCGGTGGTTCTGGACGATCTTTATAAAAGCCTTTATCCCGCAAACAGGCATTAATTGCGACACAAGTTAGAAATGCCACACCACAAGCCGCCAACTCATCAAATTCAGATGTGTCATCTTGGCGTTTTGGGTCAATTAAGAACGTCGCCACGGGTAATGTATCTTCGGTCTCATGGTGATCGAGAATAATAAGATCAACACCCATATCTTTGGCAGCTTGAGCAGGGCCGAAGCTGGTCGCACCACAATCCACCGTGATAATAATGTCGACACCCAGTTCTTTAAGCTTGGCGAAGGCTTCCGCTGATGGGCCATAACCTTCGGTTAAACGCTCTGGAATATAAACAGGCACATCTTGCCCCAACGCACGGAAAAAACGTTTTAAAATCGCGGAAGAGGTTGCGCCATCAACATCGAAATCAGCAAACACGCCGATCTTACGATTATTAATCACCGCATCAGCAACAAAATCCGCCATTTTATCCATGTCCTTTAATTTAAATGGATCTGGAAAATGATCGCGCATACGTGGGCGCAAGAACGCTTCTACTTGGTCAAACCGTACCTCACGAGATGATAATAGGCGCCCAATAATCTCTGGTAAGCCATAGCTTTGAGAAATGCGCATGGCTTCACGGGCATCATAAGGGGTCATGACCCAGCGGTTATTACCTAAAGATTTATCTATTTGCATGATGCTATCATCATAGAAGAGTCGCTGTTAAAAACCTAGGTTTTAATGGTAGCGATCAACAGATTTATCTATTTACTTTTGCTTTACGATAGACGTGCTAAACTTAAAAGATGCAAAAAGTGATTGGTGAGAAAATCTGTAATTTTTCTATGAATGAGGCTGGCAAAGCGCAAGTTGCTATTACTTTTCCGCGCGCTAAAATATTTAAGCCACAAGCTGATGGCTCTATCAAAGTTGTTCAAGGCGAGCGCACTATTACACATACCGCAGAAAGTCTCGATAAGCTTATCAAAAGCTGTAAAAACCCTGGTGACCTCCCATTTATTTTGAAAAACTTGAGTGATTTTAAGGCTTAACAACCACTAAATTCAAAATATTATTACAAAAAATTTGACTCTTGCGACATTCCCTGTTTTTCTTAATCAAAAGACATAAGAAAAAGGACAGGGAAAAAATATGGCGGACGGTGAAGGGCGTGCACCCAGTGTTTCTATTGACAGACGGAGTTTTATAAGAGCTATTGAGGTTCTTACTTTTAATTATTTTGTTTTAGCTGTTGCTGGCTTTGGTAATTACAAAGCCTTACATGAAGAGGTCGACCTGTCTCCAGAATGCCGCATTGAAACAGATGGGTCGATCATGGTTTCTTTTGACCGCGCTGCATGGTCAGATAAGCCAATGGCAAAGAATTTTATTGATACTTTTTTTACAGCAATAAATAAAGCGAAAGACGCCCAACACCCTATTACAGAGGCACAACTGCAAGTAGATAAAGACAGGGGCATTGCCTATTTTAAAAGCCTTGCCACTTTTTATAATCTTATCATTGTCCTGTATAACGCAAGTGAATTTATAACAGATCCGAGCACAGATACCGTCGAGCTTGAGGGTGATACTGTTCAAACAATCAATACACAACTCTCCTCCATCAAAAAGACTATTTTTCCTTTTGATACCGGTAATTGTCGTCCCTGCTAAAGATAATAAATTTTACACGAACGAAAGAGCAAATATAATGACAAGTAAAAATAATTTAATGAGCTCCAGCACTATTAGTGGAAAAGTGGGTGGTACAGAAGAGTTCATTGCAAGTGCAGATTTTACGACCGTTGCTGATTTAGCTAAATCAAATGCTTTGCGTGACCAACAAGTGTTAAACTATTTAAAAGAAGAACCATTACTGTTTGTCATACAAGCATTAGAAATTAATCTTGCGCATATTTTTGCTACACGAAACCCTAAATTAGGTTTAACACAATCGCAGTTATTTTGTTTCTTTAGTGATTTTTTTATCACCAACAACAATACAACAGTGGTCACCAAAATAGATATTGGAAAAACTTTAACCGAGCTTCCCGTTAGTGATAACTTACGTGAGTGTACAGCAGGTTGTTTAGAAGAATTTTTAAAGCTTATTGATTTTATGGCGAAAAGAGAAAAGCTAGAACATATTATCGAAGTCGATGCCGCCAAAAATACATTAACCTTTCATACGCAACGTGCTTTCTTTGAAGTGGTTAATGTTCTTACAAAAGCAACACCAGGCCTTTATGATATTGATAATTTTGAGAAAGCCGAAGACATCTATAAACAAGCCCTTAATGAACCTGATGTAATGGCCGCGCTTACAGGCTATGAACAAGAAATGTCATACAAAACAGGGTTTATTTCAGTTGGTTTATTGCTTGATGGACAGCACATAACCAAAAAACAGTTTAAATCCAGAGAAATTAATAGAGCCTTTGGCAACACCTTGCCGTATCCGATGAATGATCTCGAATATTTAATGGAAAAGTACCAATTTAGCCTTCAGAAAGAGCCTAATCAGGCTATGGTACATATACCCAATTAAAATGGTTTAACGACCGCCATTATCACAATCACGATCATCAGTAATGTCGGCACTTCATTCATAATCCGGTAAAATTTTGCTGATTTTGTATTCTGGTCGGCTGCAAATTGTTTTTGCCATTTACTCATCATACCGTGTAAGCTACTCAACAAAACCACAGCCGTTAATTTAACATGGAGCCACCCGCCTTCAAAAAGTGCTGGGTTTGCAAAGATCATCAACCCACCAAACAACCATGTCGCACCCATCGCTGGGTTCATAATAAATTTCAACAAACGACGCTCCATTACTTTTAATGTAGCAATCGGTTCTTTGTTTTTTTGATTGGCCTCAGCGTGATAGACAAAAAGGCGTGGCAGATATAGCATTGCCGCCATCCAGCAAATAACACTTATAAGATGAAGTGCTTTTAACCATAGATAATTATTAAGCAGAAATTCTTGCATGTTTTTTCCTTATGCTGCCTCTGGCATTATTGCGCACGGGCATTTTTTAAACGTATTCGGACATAAACGCTCACCATTATCTGGTGCAATATCAATATCTCGTTTATCAGCCATTTTAACCATATCACCAAGGCCTTGAATAAATGCTTCATTCACACTCACGGTTGGCACAACATCATAATAGACGATACCGCGTTTTTTAGCCAAGTGGCGATATTCAATATCCAACTCCACCAATGTTTCAACATGTTCGGAGACAAAAGCATGCGGATAAATAATAACAGGTACTTGGTCAGCGGCGGCTTTTTCTAAAGCTTCTTCTACCGACGGGCCGATCCATTTTAAAGGACCAACACGGCTTTGATAACATATCTGCCAATCAAGCCCCTCAACCATTAAAGCATCAGCGAGCTTTTGTGCGGTCTGTTCACATTGCCATTGATAAGGGTCACCTTTTTGAATAATTTTTTCTGGCAAACCATGTGCAGAAAATAAAATACGTGGCGGTTTAAAGCCTTTTTCTTTGGCCGTGAAAAGTGCTTTGTTATAAGAGCTGGCCAAATGCTGTCGACCGGCTTCTATCCAGCCGGCTTGCCACGGATAACAACAAATCGTCTTCGTTGGTAAATCTATCTCTAATTTTTTAGCTGTTTTTTGCCAATCTTCAATGGAGGAAAAACTCGTCGTTGTTGAATATTGCGGATAAAGCGGTAACAGGATTATTTTTTTAGCGCCCCATTTTTTAACTTGTTTGAGCACTTCTGCCGCCATTGGATGCCAATAGCGCATAGAAACGAATACCTTCATGTGCTTTGGCAAAACAGCTTGTAAAACTTCCGCTTGTGCTTGTGTGTTTTTTAAAAGCGGTGATCCGCCACCTAAAAAACCATAAGATTCACCCGCTTCTTTTTTAGACCGACGATTGGAAATAAGTTTTGAAATAAGCCAGCGTATCGGTTTCGGTGCACCAATAATATTTTTATCCATGAAGAAATTAAATAAAAACGGCTTAATAGATTCGGCCTTATCAGGCCCACCTAAGTTAAATAAAATTACTGCTGTTTTTTGTGCTTTGCTCATTCTCTCACTAATCGTATTAATTCTTCAACATGTTCAATCTTGGTATCTTTATCAATACCATGGCCTAGGTTGAAAATATAGCTTCCCTGCCCCAGCGCTGTTTTTATATTCGTCACAGCTGTCCGCAAAGTTTCACCCCCAGCTTTTAAAACCATTGGATCAAGATTACCTTGGACAGGACATATTTTTTGTAAGTCTTGTGCCTGTGATAGAGGCACAGAGGTATCAAGAGATACGGCAGTCACCCCAGTTTTTTCAATATAGCTTTTTATCTTCACCCCAGCGCCGCGTGGAAATCCTATGATTGGCATGTTTGGGTAGACAGCTCTTACCCGCTGAACAATGTCTTTGGTCGGTTTAATAACCCATTGATCAAATTGTTGCTCGGATAAAACACCTGACCAGCTATCAAAAAGTTGCAGAGCATTCACACCGGCTTTGACTTGTTCAATCAAATATTCAACAGTTGAATTAACCAAAATATCAATCAGTTTTTGAAAGCCAATTTCATCTTCGAAGGCTTTTAAGCGAACACTATCAAACCCTTTACTATCGCCACCGCCATTGACCATATAACATGCTACTGTCCATGGGCTACCGGCAAAGCCAATGAGTGCTTTATCATTTGATAATTCTTTGCGGATGAGTTTTTGAGCCTCAAAAACAGGTTGTAAATGCTCAAGATTAAAGTTGAGCGTATCAATATCCAAAGTGCCTAATTTAGGACCTTCGCCTTTTTCAAACCAGAGTTTTTGGCCTAAGGCATGGGGGATTACCAAAATATCAGAAAAAGTAATCGCTGCATCAAAATCAAAGCGCCTAATAGGCTGTAATGTTACTTCTGCCGCCATTTCTGGGGTATAGCAAAGGGTTAAAAAATCACCTGCTTTAGCACGGGTTTTAAGATATTCTGGTAGATATCGACCGGCTTGGCGCATCAACCAGATAGGCGGAACTTTATCCGTTTTCAATGGTTGGTTTATATGCTGATTGGTAAGAGCTTCAATTAATTTCATGCGCCGATACTGCCAATTAAAAACCTTTCTAACAACTAAAATAAAAAGAATCTTTAAAGGATGTAGTAGTTGTATATCCCTGTGAAAATCGGGGATAAAACTTACCCCTATATTTATGCACAAGGGCTCTTATTTTATGAATCGTTATAATTAAACAGGCTTTTACCCTATTCAATTTTTTATCCGTAGCATTGTATAAAATTAAATTATGTGTGTAAGGAGTCTTGAACTATGTTTTGCGATCTGGGGATAAAACAATCCCCTAATTGATCCTTGCAAAAACACCTGACTTCTCCACAATGTTATACATAGGATTATGAATAAGGAGATACAATTATGGACACATTGATATTTGTAAAAGCAGGTACAAAAGATATCAAAAAGCTTTTACCGCTTATCAATGATATAAGCCAATCAAAGAAATTTAGTGTAGAGAAAACTACAATTATGATGGCCTTTCTACCTTTTTATCAGGGCTGTCAGTTACTTGAAGTAATGGACCATGATAGTTTTCCGATTATCAAGCGCCGTTTTGTTTATAACCGTGAAGAGAATGAGATTTATTCTGTAGATTATAAGGATGAAACGCTTCAAAAATTGAATAATGATATTCCGTTATTTTTAGACGAGAGCACAGCGGCTGACTATGTCCGTTTCTATTTTGATATGGTTATTGGCGATTACGGCCGCTTTTATGTTGTTGAGAGTATTGATGATATTCCGTGGCTTGAAGATCCTACCCCTCAATTACGAAAATCTATGGCCAGTTTAGTGCAAGATATAAGCATAACGGCACAAACAAAAAATGATTATACACTCAAAGTTAGCCTGCTTTTCAAGAATTCACTGTTTGAAGCGATGGTAAAATTAACAAAAACAGGCGAAGTTTCAATTTTATCGCAAGATATTTTACTTCAAGATATGCCTGTCCACGATCAAGCTTTGGGGCATTAATGCGGGTTTGCGCATTTTAGAGTTACCATAATCAATTAATACTTCATTAACTTATTGAAAAAATTCACATTTTTTTGAAAAAAGATGTTTTTGTTAGGATTCTGTTTACCCTTTTCGACGATACTGGATATGTAGGCAGAAGAAAAAGGGTTCTGAACCTACAAAAGAGTGAGTTTTTAGGGGTAAGAACAATGACAACGACAAATAACACATCTGACGGAAATAATGAGCAGTTACAAGTTAGTTGCCGTGTAGCGTATATGCTAGACGACGATCAACCTGTTTTATGCACGCTTATTGGTGACCAGCCATTATTTTACGCAGATGAAATGGCAATAAATGAAATTGACGATGATGCTTTCGAAGATGATTTTGAAAGTACTGGCGATTTATTATTCCGCCTAACGACAGAAGATCTTCAGGCACGTGCCATTAAAATGGAAGAAAAACGTCAGGCATTTGTCGATGATAATAAACCAAATGTATATGATCTGTTTGCAGCGAATGCCGCTAGTCTTTCAGATACTAAATTAAATCAAGAAATTACTATCTCTCATCTGACCACCATTTTAGAGAAAAGTCGTCTTGGTGCTGAGCTTTTACGCTTTGCCCAAGACAACGCTATTACCTTATCGGTATCATCTGATACAGATTGCGTTATATATGATCGTGACATGTTGAGCATTTTGGTGCCAAGCTTTATGGAAGAAGGTACAGCCCTTGTTGGTTTGGCTCAAGAGCTTCGCCGTGCTTTTCAACATAAGCAAGGAACATTAATTAACCCAGTAACATTTGCGGTTGAAGATGCAATAACAGTGAACCGTGCGCAGATTGCTGATCTTTGTGTATCAAAAATTCGTATTGCTTGGGAATTGAGTTTGACTGATGAAAAATCAGCATGGGAAGCAATTGCTGCTTCTGGTCTATCAGACATCGCTTTTTCTATGGTACGGGAAGTGAAAAATGATTTCCGTAGCCTTAATAATGGCTGGGCGATGCAAGTTGGCTTTGAAAAATGGTTCTTATCGGATCGTTGCAAATTGGAAGATAGGCGTCTTATCCAGACAATGCTTGCCGACCATGGTGGCCATGTTTTTGAAACAGACGAGTTGTCTCATATGGTAAGTATTGAAGTGGTGACACGTCTTGGCCATATGCCATTTGGTAAAAATTACTTGTCAAATATTGCATCAAATATTGTGCATGACCCATTATACACAGAAGTGCGTGACCGTTCATCGGCTAACTTCTTATGGTTTATTAAGTTTGAAAGTGCCTTCCGTGATAAAGAACGCGACTTGAAAACGCCTGCCTCTTCGGCTAAGATGCCATCTTCAGTGAGAGCCACTCTTTTCGGTGGTGCAGAGGAAGAAGAGACAAAGAATAATGAAGAAGGCTATTGCGAGGTCATCGCATTCCCGAGCATATTTGCCGACATTGCAGAGCAAAGACAACCAGTCCTTGCGGCAAGAGGCAATAATATCGTCCAGCTCTTCGCTCATAAAGACCGTTAATTTTATTGATGGGGATGTCAAATCTATGCAGACCCATTTGTCTTCAAAGCCGTTCATTACATTAGAACAAACCGAAAGTCTTGAGCCGATTGCTTTTGCAACGCTACTGGGTCACCAGCAAATTCAGCTTTTTGATGATGCTCTGCAAGCGCAACACCATGAATTACTTTATGATCTAGTCTCTGATTTATCGCTGGTGAATAATGCCAGTATATTACTGAAAACAGCTGCGCATCACGGCTATAGCTTTGTTCTGTCTTTTGTTGAGCATGGCGGTTATGTGCTCGATCATCTGAATAAATGTCTTATCATTGATAATTTTGGTCTTGATATGGATATACTTGGTGCCTCTGATTATTACCAAGCACATTTATTTATCTCTCTTATTCGGGGGCTGCGGGATATATGGCATGAGATCCGTATGGGTGGTATTTATGATATCCTTAATCCAGAAGACATTATGAAGATTGAGCGCTTTAGAGCAGCTGATATCGAAGCTGTCACAGCCTCTATTTGTTGGTCAATGCGTAATGAAGGCTATGTCGAGTTATGGCGTAATTTAATCTCTGGTGATGATGGCGATATTGCTATTGCCTATATGCGTGAAGGTGAAACAACACCAGATAGTCTTTCTGGCGGTAAAGCGTTACGCACCGCTTTTAAGCAATGGTTTACTGACCATAATAGATCAGATATTTGCGATCATCAGGCGCTGGAAATGATGGATTTACTGCTGCTTGAAAATAATGGTAGTGGCCGTGTTTTTGGTCAACATGCTTTAAATCCTACACAGATTTCAGGATTAATGGCGTTACCTGATGGTATGCGGTATTTATGTCCGATGAAAAATCGTTTATTGAGCGATATGTTTTATACCAGCTTTGGCGATGATATTAACCAAGCGCATTTATTTCACATTATGCGTGAAGTGGCCTCTCATATGAGTTTTGGTGTCTCGTTCCAAAACCCAGATCTGGCCTCTAAAATTTTCCCGAAAGAAACGGCACTGTTTTAATTTAGGCGCTTTTAAATCGCTTCCAAAATAATCGCCGTGCCTTGGCCGCCACCAATACACATGGTTGCTAGGCCGTATTTGGCTTTTTCACGTTTCATGATGGAGGCTAATTTGCCTGTGATGCGGGCACCAGATTCGCCTAGTGGGTGGCCCAGTGCAATCGCCCCGCCATCAATATTGACTTTTTTCTCATCTAGGCCGAGCTCTTTTAGAACAGAAAGAGATTGAGCGGCAAAGGCTTCGTTTAATTCAGCTACTTCGATGTCTTCTATTTTTAAACCAGCACGTTTTAATGCTTTTGCCGTGGCTGGTACAGGGCCAATGCCCATAATTTCTGCTTTACAACCAGCTACACCGACCGATTTAATGCGCGCCAGTTTTGGTAATTTATGTTTATCCGCATAATCTTCCGAACATATGAGAACAGCACAAGCACCGTCTGTTAAAGGCGATGCCGTTCCTGCTGTTACTGTGCCTTCTGTATCAAAGGCAGGTTTTAGGCCAGCAAGTGCTTCTTTAGAGCTGTCTGCACGAATGGTGCCGTCCTCGCTCACATCACCAATGGCAACAAGTTCATCTTTAAATTTGCCAGAGGCTGCCGCTGACGCTGCTTTTTTGTGAGAATTCACAGCGAATTCTTCCTGAGCATCTCGGCTAATATCATATTTTTTGGCCAAATTTTCGGCTGTAATGCCCATAGACATATAGGCTTGCGGGTAAATCTCTCCAAGCTTTGGATTGGGCATTGGGTTAAATCCACCCATAGGAATGCGGCTCATGCTTTCAACCCCAGCGCAGATAAATGCTTCACCTGCATCCATCTGAATGTAGCCAGCGGCCATTTGGATCGCTGTCATCGACGAGCCACAAAAACGATTGATAGTAACACCACCAATGCTTTCAGGGAGTTGTGCTAATTGACCAACGATTTTAGCTAGGTTAAAGCCTTGCTCTGCTTCAGGAAAAGCGCAACCCATCAATAAGTCTTCAATGTCATTAGTGTCAATTTTTGTTTCAGCAATAAGGGCCTTGATAACGCTGGCCGCCATATCATCTGGCCGCACTTTCGCTAATTCACCTTTATTGGCAAAATGATGTGGGCTTCTTTTATAACCGCAAATAACAACGTTTTTCTGCATAACTACTCCTTAGTGATTTGTAATAGCTTATAATGAATTAAATTGGTTAACAATGTGTTTCAATTTTTTGAATTGACAAGCACGCACGGCAGTTATACTTAGAAAAGGAATTTATCTATAAAACAGGAGACACAAACCATGGCGGCGACAATTGAAAAAGGTATTAAGCGCTCATGCTTAAGCTGCTCAACAAAATTTTACGATTTTAATCGTACCCCTATTCTTTGCCCACATTGCGAGACTGAATTTGTTGGCTTTGTAAAAGTAAAAGGTAAACGTGGTCGTCCGGTGGCGGATCTTAAAGACTCTAAAGTGTCTAAAGCCAAGATTGTTGAAGATGACGAAGAAGATGAAGACGATATTGATTTAGACGATGATGATACTATCTCAATCGATGATCTTGATGAAGATGATGATGCAGAAGACGATGATCTTGATCTTGATGATGATTTAGACGGCGATCTTGATCTTGATGATCTGGACGACGATGATGATATCGATTTAGAGCTCGATGACGAAGATGACGAGCTTGATCTTGATGATCTTAAAACATCAGAATAAGTGTAAAAAATAAAACCCCAGTTTTAGTTCCTACGCCACTTTTTATACTGATTAGGCTTGCGCCTAAGGTTTTCCTCCCTGTACTCACCGGGCTATAAATAGTGTATAAGCTAAAACTGGGGCTATGATATTTGTAATGAATATAAGATTTGCCTGAAAAAGGCTTATCGTATGTGTTTTTGGTTTGTTGTTATAATTTAACACGTTTTCTCTCCACTACTTTTTCACATAAGCATAAAGGCCTATAGGGCGCAACTTGAAAATTTTTGACAATATATATTTCTGGTGATTCGGTCTATTACACTTTGCTTTTGTAACAAATTTTTTTGATACGCTGCATCATAATCTCTTTTATTGTTAGAGGTTGATCCAATTGACGAATGGAGCGAAGCCAATTACCCTGAACGCAATAATCAATCATGGGTGTTAAAAATCATGGCTTATCAAAAATTTCTTTCTCTTGCGGAAGCGTCACTAGATCACAAAGAACTCGCTCTTATCACAAAAAATTTGTTCGATAAGCAAATGCGCGCTATTGGCGAGGTTTCTGGAGACGTATTAACAGGAACGCCACAGATCATTATTGATACTTCGCCGAATGACCAAGGACGGAATGTAACCACTATTGCACTAATGACAGAAGATCGCCCCTTCATTGTTGATTCATTTGTCGCCTGTGTGCACGCAGAAGAATTAACCATGGATCATTTGCTCCATGCTAATTTCTTTATGGAGAAGAAGGGCGGTAAAATCTCTTACCAAAAAGAAGCCGACCCTTCGATGAAAGAAGCTGGTTTTATTTATGCCGAGCTTTCAACGGAATTATTGCCACGCCAGGAAAAAGCACTCTTAAAGAATTTGCAGACAATGGTGCAGGATGTGCGTTTGGCGACACGTGACTGGAAAGCAATGTTACAAACGATGCGCCGTGTTAAAGAAGAGATTCGTCATATACCTGTCGCCCAATGCCGTTACCCTATAAAAGAATATGAAGAGTTTTTACAATATTTGCATGATGATAGTTTTACATTTTTGGGTTATCGCCAATATAAGGTAGAGCATAAAAAAGACGGTCTTTCTTTAAAGCCCGTAAATGACAAAAGTTTGGGTATTTTGTCAACGGAACGAAAGCCTTCTTTACTGGGAAAGGAAGCTGAATTTTTCCCTGATGATTTGAATGATCTTATTAGCTATACCGATGTGGTGACGATCGGGAAAACGCAGAAACGCACCTATGTGCATCGCTATGTGCCGCTTGATCTAGTAATTATTCGCCGTGCCGATGATAAAGGAAATATTAGTAAAATTGATGTGTTTATTGGTTTATTCACCTCTATCACTTATTCACGTTCTGTGTTCACCATTCCAATGGTACGAGCGAAAATAAATAATATTGTTGAGCGCTCTCATTATAAGGAGCGGACTCATAATTTTAGGGCACTGACCCATATTTTAGAAAAATATCCACGTGATGAGATTTTCCAAACAGATGAAAAAGTTTTGGGCGAATATGCACGTCGTATTTTAGAATTACAGGAATGCCAGCATGTTGCGATGTTCCCGCGCCGTGACGTTTTTGGGCGCTTTATGTCGGTTATGGTTTATATACCACGCAGTATTTATGACACTAGATTAAGAAAAATTTACCAAGATATTTTGGCCGAAGGCTTTGAAGGTGTGTCTGATAGTTTCTACACAGCCATGGATGATTCACCGCTTGTAAGAGTGTTATTTGTTATCACCTCCGATAAGCCGTTTAAGAAAAAATATGATAACAAAGCGATTGAACGCCGTTTGATCGAAGAGGGGCAAGATTGGACAGAAAAACTGCGTAAAATATTGCGTGATAAAGAAGACACAGCACAGGCCTTATCTCTTATTGAGCGATATGATGACGCATTCCCAGCTTCATACCGTGAGTATTATTCAGTTGAGCAGGCGCATCATGATATTACCTTCATGGAAAAGGCTTTGGCTGAAAAACGATTAAAGCTCGATTTATATGCCACACAAGCGGGTGATAAAGAAACATTACATCTAAAACTTTTCAATCTTGAAAGCCCTGTTATTTTATCAGATATCCTGCCAATTCTGGCCAATATGGGTGTACGTGTGATATCAGAAAGCCCACATTTGGTTAAACCCGTTGATGGCGAAACTGGGATATGGATTCATGATTTGAAGTTAGAGATTACCGGTGCTCAAGAAAAAGGCTTAACAGTTGATGATATTAAAGCCAATTTTGAAACGGTTCTGTTTAAGCTTTGGCAAAAAGAGATGGAAAGTGACTCACTTAATAGCCTTGTATTGCTGGCAAATTTAAATGGGCGTGAGATCTCAATTTTGCGTTCTTACATACGTTATATGCGCCAGATTCGTTATTTACATGGCCAAGGCACAATTAATGCCGCACTGACGACCCATCCAGATATTGCGAAAGCTTTGGTTACCTTATTTGATTGTCGTTTTGATCCTGAAAAGGCTTCAAAAAATCCAGAGAAAATGATTAAAGGCTGTTTAATCAGTATTAATGATTATTTGGAAAAAGTTTCAAGTATCGAATTTGACCGTATTTTTAGAAGCTTCCAAGATATTATATTGAATACATTGCGTACAAATGCGTATCAAAAAAATACTGAGGGCCATTTTAAGACCTATATAAGTTTTAAAATTAAATCAAAGGCACTAGCCGATGTGCCTGCCCCTAAACCTTGGGCGGAGATTTTTGTTTATGCGCCAAGTTTTGAAGGGGTTCATTTACGTGGTGGCCGTATCGCGCGCGGTGGTTTGCGCTGGTCTGACCGTCGTGATGATTTCCGTACAGAAGTTTTAGGTTTGATGAAAGCACAGATGGTTAAAAATGCTGTGATCGTCCCTGTTGGCTCAAAGGGTGGTTTTGTCCTGAAGCATTTGCCAAAAAATATTAGTCGTGACGAGTTCCAAAAACGTGGCATTGAGGCTTATAAAACTTATCTACGTGGGCTTTTGGATATCACCGATAATCTTAAAAATGGTAAAGTGGTGCCACCAAAAGACGTTTATCGCCATGATGGCGATGATCCTTATTTGGTGGTGGCGGCTGATAAAGGGACAGCGAGTTTCTCTGATATCGCCAATTCTGTTTCACAAGAATATGGTTTTTGGCTGGATGATGCTTTTGCTTCTGGTGGCTCAGCTGGATATGACCATAAGAAAATGGGGATTACCGCTAAAGGTGGCTGGGAAGCAGTTAAGCGCCATTTCCGTGAATTAGGCACAGATATCCAAACGGAAGAATTTGATGTTATTGGTGTCGGTGATATGGGTGGCGATGTTTTTGGTAATGGGATGTTGTTATCTGAAAAGATCAGATTAATTGGGGCGTTTAACCATCTGCATATTTTCTGTGATCCTGACCCGGATGCAGCCATCAGTTTTAAAGAGCGCAAGCGTTTATTTGAGAATGTGATGGGCTGGGGTGAGTATAACACCAAGCTCTTATCAAAAGGCGGGATGATTTATTCACGCCATGATAAAGCGTTGAAATTAACACCACAGATCAAGACCCGTTTTGGTTTAACAAAAGACAGTGTATCGCCATCAGAATTAATGCAGGCGATGCTTAAAGCACAGACCGATCTTTTATGGTTTGGTGGCATTGGCACTTATTTGAAATCGGTGGATGAAAGTCATGCTGATGTGTCTGATAAGGCTAATGATGCTATTCGTGTGGATGCGTGGGAAGTTAAAGCGAAAGTGATCGGTGAAGGGGCTAATCTTGGTGTAACCCAAGGTGGCCGTATCGCCTTTGCCCAAGGTGGTGGTAAAATAAACACTGACTTTATTGATAATTCTGCTGGGGTGAATTGTTCTGACCAAGAGGTCAATATCAAGATTCTTTTACAATCAGCAATGAGTCTAAAAACCGATAAGCAAGTTAAAGAACGTAATAAATTATTAGAGAGTATGACAGATGACGTGGCGGCGGCTGTGTTATCAAATAATTACCAGCAAACACAGGCGATTAGCTTGATGGAGCAGAATGTTCGTTCTGACTTTGCGTATTATTTACGTCTTATCTCACAGCTTGAAAAACGGATTGAGCTTAATCGTAAATTAGAAAACCTCCCTGATATGGAAGAGGCGCAACAACGTCGTGATAATGGGGTTGATTTTGTGCGACCTGAGTTAGAGGTTATTTTCTGCTATGCGAAGATCATGTTCTATAATGAATTGCTCGAGAGTAATATTGCGGATTCAGATCAAGCTGATGAATGGTTGATCCGATATTTCCCAGACACATTACAGAAGAAATATAAAAAGGATATTGAGAACCACTCCTTGCGCCGTGAGATTATTACGACACAAATTACCAATTCTGTTGTTAATCGTTTAGGGCCAGCCTTTATTTATCGCTGTTCAGAGCGTACAGGGGCTAAAGCCGCTGATGTTGTGCGCGCTTATTTGATGGTGCGTCAGATCTGTGCGTTATCGCCCCTTTGGGATGAGATTGAAGCGCTGGACGGTAAGGTGCCAGCGCAGGCACAGCTGAAAGCCTTTAACGAGATATTACATCTGGTTGAACATATGATGTTATGGTTACTAAGTCGCCCTTCACTCATGCGTAAAGAGGTTGAGGTGTTAGCATTCTTTGGCAAGGGTTATGAAGAATTAGCAAAAATGATGCCTGCAGTCTTACCAAAAGATCTCAAAGACAATTACGGCAAGCGCTTTTTTGATTTCACACAGGCGGGTTTATCCGAAAGTTTGGCGCATAAGATTGCTTTGTGCCAGAACCTTGTGTCAGCGCCAGATATTCTAAATCTTTCGATGCGTTCTGGCCGTTCTGTTAAGCAGGTCACACAGGCTTATTATAGTATTGGCGAAACACTTGATCTTGTCTGGTTACGTAATCAAGCACGCGCTATGGTCGTTCAGAATTCATGGGAAGAAGAGGCGTTGAATGGTTTAGTGGATGCGTTTTTTGAAAGCCAATCAGCGATTATCCATGAAGCTTTGGGTAAGAAATCAGGCGATGATATTGCTGCGGATATTATGCAATGGCTGAAGAAAAATGCGCATAATGTCGAATTATTTGAAATGCTGGTCGATGAAATGAAATCGGCGCAATCAATCTCATTGGCGATGTTGACGACTGTTGAAAAACGTTTGCGTGGGTTTTTACATTAAACAAATAAAATTGCCAAAAGAATAAGCGCACCAAGGATAGCGTTTTTCTTGAAGTTGCTGAGTGCGCTGTCTTGGCTTGCTGGATCAAAATGCCATGCGATTATATAGGTGTAATAAGCTGGCAATAGTAAAACGATATAGTATAGAACACTCGCTTTGGCACTAATGCCAGCCATAATAAGAGCAATAAACATTGCACTATAAAAGCCAATAATCCAAAGCGGTCCATTTTTATCAAATAGGCGGGCTGTTGATTTAATATCAATCATGCGATCATCTTCTATATCTTGATAGGCATAGATGGTGTCGTAAGCCATTGTCCAGAGAAATCCTGCCAAATAAAGCCACAAAGCAGGTGGCTCAACAATACCTGTGACTGCTGCCCAAGAAATGAGGATGCCGATATTGAAAGTGATGCCCAAAAAAGCCTGTGGCCAAAAGGTAAAGCGTTTCATCAATGGATAGGCAATAACAAGGCTCATTGAGAACAAGCCGATAATAATACTTAAGCCTGGTAGTTGCATCAGAATGAATAGGCCGATCAGCAATAAGCCAGTTAAAAAAGCAAATGCTTGTTTAATGGATATTTGTCCGCTGGCAAGTGGTCTTTGCGCTGTTCTTTCAACTTTCTGGTCCAAATGGCGATCCCATAAATCGTTAATAACGCAACCAGCCCCACGCATAACGATTGAACCGATCACCATAAGGAAAATAATCCGTAAAGGCTCTAAACCGATTTGTAAAATACCATGAAGAGAGAAAAAGATACCCCATAAGCACGGCAATAAAAGTAAGTAAATGCCTGTCGGGCGATCAATACGTGCCATAATGGCATAAGAGCGCATGGCTTCTGGTAAGCGTGCGACAATATCAAATCGTATATCAGTGAAATTCTTATTCATATTGACTGGTTTTACCGTGTTACAGTGTCTTTGACAAGCGAAGATCCCTCGACTTGAGAGTTGGTAAGATTTATACTTTTTTGATGACAAGTGAACACCAGCACCTTAGGCGTCTTTACGTTGACCAACCTCTTAAAGGCGTTATTGCTTTGAGAGACAACCAACATCATTATCTGCGCAACGTTTTACGTGTTGAGGTGGGTAATCTCATTCGTGTGTTTCACGTGAAACAAGGGGAGTTTCTGGCTGAAATTCAAGAGGTGAAGAAAAAAGAAACACTTGTTCTCATTAAAGAGCAATTGCGCAAAGTCGTTGCAGATAGTCGCTGTGTGACATTAATTGCGCCGATCATTCATAAGGATCGCATGCAAATGATGATTGAAAAGACAACAGAATTGGGTATGACGCATTTTCAGCCTATTACCTCGGCACGATCTGAAAACCATAAGGCTAAGCAGGATAAAATAGAAGCGTGGTTCATTGAGGCGGCCGAGCAGTCCGAGCGTTTAGATATTCCTGTTTTATTGCCCACAATCAGCTTTCAGCAAGCTGTGAGACAGTATAGGCAGATTTTAGTGGCTGTTGAGCGTCAAAATACCGCACCGCTTTTAGATGCCTTAAAAATGACAGAAAATAATGAGACAGTTAATGTAATGATTGGCCCTGCAGGTGGTTTTACGGAGGAAGAAATGGCTTTTTTGAGTGAACAAGAGTCAGTGCAGGGTGTTTCATTAGGTGAAACAATTTTGCGGGTTGAAACAGCCGCTATTTATATGTTGTCGGTTATTAATGCTGTGCGAGCGATAAAAAACAACTGAAGACCTTTTTCTACGCTCCGTTTCGTATTATATTATAGCTATGGCAGATGACGATCATAAGCATGGCGAAGAAGACAAAGAGATTGGCATTTTGGTCAAAACCAGACCAAAAACTGGAAAGCCTTCTATGTATAAGGTTTTATTGCTGAATGATGATTATACGCCGATGGATTTTGTGATCCATGTTTTAGAAAAATTCTTCAATAAAACACGTCAAGAATCGACCGATATTATGTTGCATGTTCATCGTAAGGGAATGGGTCTATGTGGCGTTTTTACTTATGAAATTGCAGAAACGAAGGTTAATCAGGTGATGGATTTTGCTCGTACGAATGAGCAACCATTACAATGTACAATGGAAAAGGAATAAGGATTATTCATTATGTTGAGTAAAAAATTAGAAGAGACCTTACATCGTGCTTTAGAAATTGCCGCTGAAAGAGACCATGAGTTTGCGACATTGGAACATCTTCTATTCGCCTTAATTGATGACCATGATGCACGGGCTGTGTTGCGAGCGTGCAATGTGTCGCTTGATTTGTTGAAAGAGCAGGTTGAGACTTATGTTGATACACAGCTTGATAATCTCATTAACCCTGATATGACGGAAGCCCGTCCTACAACTGGGTTTCAGCGTGTTTTACAGCGTGCTGCCATCCATGTTCAGTCCTCAGGGCGTGAAGAAGTAACAGGGGCGAATGTATTGGTGGCATTGTTTTCAGAGCGTGAATCACATGCGGTTTATTTCTTACAAGAACATGATATGACCCGTTTTGATGCGGTAAATTATATCTCTCATGGTATTGCTAAAGTGGCAGGGATTTCTGATCCACGGATTGCTATGGGCGTTGAAGCTGAAGCCGATGGCCAAGGTATGCCTGCCGACGGTAAAGCATTGGAGGCTTATTGTGTTAATCTCAATAAAAAGGCGGCCGACGGTAAAATTGATAAATTGATTGGCCGTGAAAAAGAGATTGAGCGCACTGTACAAATTCTTTGTCGTCGGCAAAAAAATAACCCGCTTTATGTCGGTGATCCAGGTGTTGGTAAAACGGCTATTGCTGAAGGCTTAGCTAAACGGATTGTTGATGGTGATGTACCACCTGTTTTAAAAGAGGCGGTTGTTTATAGCCTTGATATGGGGGCTTTGTTAGCTGGTACACGTTATCGTGGTGATTTTGAAGAGCGTTTAAAAATGGTCTTGAAAGAGATTAATCTTATTGAAGGTGCTGTTTTATTTATTGATGAAATTCATACTATTATCGGCGCTGGAGCAACCTCTGGTGGAGCGATGGATGCCTCAAATCTACTAAAACCAGCGCTTTCAAATGGTACGTTAAAATGTATCGGTTCCACAACGTATAAAGAATATAGAAATCATTTTGAAAAAGACCGTGCGCTCGTTCGTCGTTTCCAAAAAATTGATGTGAATGAACCCTCTATTGAAGATGCTATCCTCATTCTTGAAGGTGTTAAGGCTTATTACGAAAAGTACCATGATGTGAAATATTCACCAGAGGCGATCAAGTCGGCGGTTGAATTATCGGCCCGTTATATTGGTGACCGTAAATTGCCTGATAAAGCGATCGATGTGATAGACGAGGTTGGGGCTGCTCAACGCTTATTGCCAGAAGATAAACGTAAGAAAAACATTGAAGTAAGCGATATTGAAGCGATTGTCGCTTCGATTGCCCGCATTCCACCAAAAACGATTTCACAAACAGATCGTGAAGCAATACAAAATCTTGAGCGTGATCTAAAAACATTAGTCTTTGGCCAAGATGTGGCGATTAAAGCACTAGCTTCGGCGATTAAATTATCACGTGCTGGATTACGTGATGCCGAGAAACCAATTGGTTGTTATCTGTTCTCTGGTCCAACTGGGGTTGGTAAAACAGAAGTAACAAAGCAATTAGCGGCCAGTATGTCGATTGAATTGGTTCGCTTTGATATGTCTGAATATATGGAGCGGCATTCAGTGTCACGTCTCATTGGGTCGCCACCCGGTTATGTGGGTTTTGACCAAGGGGGATTGCTCACGGATAAAATTGACCAAAACCCGCATTGTGTCTTGCTTTTGGACGAGATAGAGAAAGCGCATCCTGATTTGTTTAATATCTTATTGCAGGTCATGGATTACGGGAAACTCACGGATAATAACGGTAAAGTCATTGATTTCCGCAATGTCATTTTGATTATGACGACCAATGCAGGGGCTACGAATATGGCTAAAGCCCCCATTGGGTTCTCGCAAGAATTTCGTGTTGGTGAAGATGAAGAAGCAATTAAAAATCTATTTACGCCAGAATTTCGTAATCGTCTGGATGCAGTTATTCCGTTTGCGCCACTTGATCCAAGCACGATTGGTAAAGTGGTCGATAAATTCATTATGCAGCTTGAAGCTCAATTATCAGATCGTGATGTGAGTATTGAGCTAACCGCTGCGGCACAGCAGGAATTAGCAGAAAAAGGCTATGATCCAGCGATGGGTGCACGACCATTGGCACGCCTCATTCAAACACACATAAAACAGCCATTGGCTGAGGAATTGTTGTTCGGCCAATTACAATCTGGTGGCCATGTAGTTGTTGATTTTGTTAAAGGTGAGTATGTTTTTACTTTCCCGAAATTGAAGAAAAAAGAGAGTAAAATTTCCTTTTCTAAGAAGAATAAGCCGAAAGAAACAGTTAAGTAATTATTCACCTTTAATCATTAGGATGAGACCATGCATATCGTTTTGAGCTTTTTATTGTGTTTCTTTTTTACGATGTCTGTTGATGCTCAAGAGGCAGCAACCTCAGCCGATGTTGTACAAGGTCAGGTCGAAGAGCTCGGTTTATCTTTCTTGCGAGAGCAATCAGGTGTTGAGACTGTTGGTATGTCTTATTACAAGACAGCTAAAATACAGCCTGATTTTAAAGATTGGGCACAGCGCACAGATAAAATAAAGGAAACGCCCATTTATGATCGTGAATTGGCGGCAACCTCTGAATTTAACCGCTTACAGAATAAATTTGCTAATTTTGAATCTGATACACCGATTATTATTCACGCCTCAATTGATCTTAATCGTTACAGTGAACGGCAGGAAACATTGTTTTTGCCGTATTTTTATCCTGAGCTTTACTTTCCTTACGATGTGTACGGCATGCCTGTGGCTGTCTTAGTGCAAAATATAGATCGCTTTAGAGAGATTTACTTACCTGGAGCTGATGCTGAGACGATGTTTTCTAAGGCTGACGGTTCAACAAAGGCGCTTGTTGAGATAACTTTATTACCAATTCTGGCAGACCATGAGCGGACATTACAATTAGATCCTGAAGATAAAACAGGTTTTCATCCGATGTTGATGAAAGTAGCGCAAATGGCGATTTGGACGGTAAATGAGCCACAAATACCACTATGGGTTTGGCGTGACCCAGAATACAGCCCTAAAGAAGATAAAGAGCTACTTAATCTTTATAAAAAATAAGCTGATAGCCACCATTGGTTGTTAAAAGAATTTTCGGCTCATTGGGGTCTTGTTCAAGCTTTTGTCTTAGTCGATAAATATGCGTTTCAATCGTATGTGTGTCTAAATCAGCGCGCTGTCCCCAAACATGCTCCATTAAATAATTTTTACTTTGACCTTTTTTACCGCCATCAATTAAGCAAAGAAGAATCTCAACTTCTTTCTGTGTAAGCATTTCTTTCTTTTCTTTAACGGATAAGGTCTGCATTTCAGGTGAAAATATTTTATCGTCTAAATGGTAGAGAAGCGGCTCTTTTCCTTCGTCTACCAGAGATTTTGCCATGTCTATTACTGCCCCTATACGGGCTGGGAGTGTAAGGCTTTTAAAATTATTCGTATTAATTTCTGTTAGCAGTATTTGGCGTGTTTCATCATCTATGGAGATTGAAAGCATGCCTTTATAGGGCGCTAAGGCGTTTTGTAGGGTTATAAGCTGGGTTTGGGCAATGTTTGGCATATTGATTGCATTATAAGATGGTTAGAGGACTTTGCAAAGAAAAGAAGAAGGAAGAATAATCGTGACAACGCCCGCTATAACATATCATTCAGAGGTTATTACGCTTAAAACACAATCTGAGCGTTTTAAATCTGGTGCGGCTGTCCCCAAAGAAAGCTTTGATTACTACGCTAAACAAAATGAACTAAAATTTATTGATCTTGTCGATATCGTAAACCCTTTACAGCACATCCCTGTGGTTAATCATTTTTACCGTGAAGCAACAGGCGATGAGATTAAACCTGCTACTAAAATACTCGGTGGCGGGCTTTTTGGTGGTGTTATAGGCATGGCTTCAGCAACAGCCAATGCCACAATAGAAGCACAAACAGGCAAAGATTTTACCAGTCATATGCTTGATGGTGATTATTCAAGTTCAGATCAGGAAGGACATGTACATAACAATGCCAATCGTTATAATTAATCAAATTCAGCTTAAATTCTCTTTTATAAAGGCATCAGTCCTCTGATTGGCCAGTGTTGCCGCCTCTTGGTCAAAATGTACGCCGTTCAGACGACTAAATGCGTGGTTTACACCTTTATAACTATGTGTGGTGACATCAGGCTTATCTGAGAGCCCTGCAATTATCTTAGCTTGAGCGTCTTTGGACACATATTCATCTTCCTCAGCGATATGCAGCATGAGTGGTTTTTGGATAGAGACTGACTCTCCGAGCATGCCGTCAATACCAACACCGTAATAGCTGACTGCGGCATCAATATCAGAGCGACAAGCCATCAAATACGTTAATTTGCCGCCTAAGCAATATCCTATTGTGCCGACTTTGCCATTGCAGCCTTCATCTTTACGGATGTAATCAAGTGTTGCTTTAAGATCAGTGATGCCAAGATCAATATCAAAACCGTTCATCAATTTGAACGCTTTGTCCCACTCTTCTTTTGATTGATCCGTGATATCAACACCAGGCTCTTGGCGCCAGAACAAATCAGGGGCAATAGCGATATAGCCTTTTTCAGCCCACGCATCACATTTTTTACGCATCTCGCCGTTTACGCCGAATATCTCTTGAACCATTATGAGGGCTGGTGCATTTTTCGCTTTAGGGCGGGCAATATAGGCGTCGAATGACCCTGCGCCATCTGTTGCTTTAATTGTCACATAAGTCATGGTATGATCTCCTTCAGAATTAATTGGTTAGTAGAAAGATAGGTTTTATGAAGTTCACAATCAACATTGAATGTACACCAGATGAGGCACGCGACTTTATGGGCTTGCCTGATCCTAAGATTATTCAAGAGAAAATGTTCAAAGCAATGCAGGGAAAGGTTACAGATCTTCCAGCGGGCTGGGATGCATGGCAAGATATGCAAAAGATGATGTGGGATCAAATGGCGGCGGCGATGAATGCGCCTGCGGCTGACTCTAAAAGTAAAAAATAATGTCTCCGACCAATACTCCTACCATTTATGCGCTAGCATCGGCTGCTGGACGTGGCGGCGTTGCTGTTATCCGTGTATCTGGCCCAAAGGCTTTAAAGAGCTTAGTAGCGCTTACAGCGTTAAAAGAGACTGATATCAAGCCTCGCTATGCTTATTTCACTGCTGTTTTGGATAATGTTTCACGTGAAACAATTGATGAGGGGCTTGTTCTTTATTTTAAAGCCCCGAACAGTTTTACAGGTGAGGATGTTGTAGAGTATCACCTCCATGGCGGGCGGGCGATCACGCAAAAAATGTTAGAAACACTTTCAACTTTCGAAGGTCACCGTATGGCCGAACCAGGTGAGTTTAC
>MDSV01243016.1_pt1 | contig 50929 bp, 49 predicted proteins | sample 810851 | NCBI WGS metagenome assembly MDSV01 (sample SAMN05326640, study PRJNA326480) | marine metagenome | isolation source: seawater | place: Atlantic Ocean: North East | collected 2012
ACTTCAGGTCACCATTTTCGACGATTTGTGAAAAATAGAGTACGTCAACACCCCCCCTAGCCCATACTAGCGCGTGAGAGTTACCCTTTGAAAGAATCGGGAGCATTATTCTACTGATTCATACTTGGAAGGGCATCCTGTTTGTATTTCCTTGGCTTCAAGAATCCAATTTCCCGACTCTTCATACAAGGTGCCCTTTACTGCAATGGTCTTGCCTTCATTAAATCCGTCTGGAACCGCAGTTCCAGAGAAGTCCACGAATAGCTGGTGATACATGCCAACTAGAAAAAAGGTATAATTCGTGGAATCTATGGTGTTGTTAGCGATTTCTCCCCTGACATGAACTTCACCGGAGAATTGTTCAGGATCTTCCATTACCTCATCCACATAATATTGGGTCTCTGGATCAACAGTAGCAAGCATCAACACTACCAACACGAGTATTGAGCCACCCACGGCCAAGAGTCGGTTACTACGAGTCATGCCCATGTAGTCGCCTCTGTGACATACTTCATGACAGTTTCTAACATGGAATCAGCTATGCTTGTAACCAACTGCCTCTGTAATCCCACTAAATCCATTTTCAGATACTCTATTTTTTAGTCCACGTACGATTTTTGAGGTGACGCCTGGTCCATTGAAGACAAGTCCCGAATACAACTGGATAAGGCTAGCTCCTGATGTGATGGATTTCCATGCGCTTTCAGTAGAGTCTATACCGCCAACTCCAACTATGGCGACGTCACCATTAGTATACTCATACAGATTTGAAATTACCTCTAATGATCTTTGGTGCAAGGGACGTCCCGAGACTCCCCCGTTTTGTGAAAAGGCAATTCTAGACTGGGTATTATTAGGCTCAGGACGAGAAATTGTAGTATTAGTTGCAACAATTCCATCGAGTCCAGAAGAAATGGCCGAATCAGCCATTTGAGATATTTGTTCATCGGAACTATCAGGGGATAATTTCAGTAAAATTGGCTTCTGTGAATCATACTTTTTTCTTACCGAGATACAATGCTTCAACACATCGTTGAGGAATGACTCATGTTGCAAATCCCTCAAACCTGGAGTATTCGGCGAAGAGACATTTAGAACAAACATATCTGCATGGTTCCAAAGGGTTTCCAATGTCGAAGCATAATCGGCTGGAGCTTGTTCATTGTCGACCTTTTTAGATCTTCCAATATTGGCCGCTACAGGTACATTTGGCCAGTTACCAGATGATCTTCTGGAAATCAATGAGTCCCTGACGGAGGACGCCCCGGGATTGTTGAAACCCATACTATTCACCAATGCTCTTTCAGAATTCGCTCTAAACATTCTTGGTTTAGGATTCCCATCTTGGGGATATCTAGTGATTCCTCCGTATTCAATCCATGAGAATCCAAGAGCCGGCCAAGCAGAAAGGGCCTTGGCCCCTTTATCCATTCCTGCGGCGAGGCCTAGTGGGTGATGGAATAGTCTCCCAAGGGCGTGGATTGGTAGTTCGGGTGACTTGAACATCCTACTCAATAATGATTTACCGTACTGAGATCTATCAAATCTAGATAATGTCGATAATGCTAAATCATGAGATTTTTCAGAGTCGAGTCTCGAAATTACCGGTCTTGCAAATAGCCTCCATCCCAGACCCATATCTACCGGGCTACAAAGTACCATTCAATAGTTCCGTGTTACTCGGCCTAGCATGGGCAGTTATGTGGACTCAACTAGGGAAGCCGCAAGGAGGCTTTTGAGATGCGAAGGAGGGACACTATACGTACCAATGGAAAGAAGACATGAAGCAGAAAATATGTTGATCCATATTACTGATATACTACCTTCCAAGATTGAGTCTGCAAAGATTGAGGTTTCTACAAATCAGGATATCATATTTTTTTCACCCGATGAAAATAATTTCACCATTGGACAAAGAGAGCCCGACATTAGTCATTGTTGGGTTAAAACTGAGGGCATTGATCTAGAGGATTATTGGAGTGATTTCTATTCGATGATCATTAATCTAGTAACTGCCGGTTACCCGGGATGCGTAGGATGCGGGGGTCCGGGTTCAGAAACACCATGGGATGAACATCTAGCACGTCAATATTGAACGTCTCGCGTGTGTACGCGTGCGCGCGCGTTGTACTGCTCTGACTCTACTCATGTTTATACGGGGAATATTCAGCGTTTATGATATAGTGTCGCAGGCATAGGGATGGTGCAATAATGAAGTTGATGATTCTTGAGTCTGGAGCTAAGGGTAAGACAGTCAAGAAGTATCTTGGCAGAGGGTGGATAGTTGAAGCATGCTTCGGACACGTCCAAGATCTTCCCAGATCTGGAAAACAAGGCAGTAAAGCAATGTGGGCCTCAGAGAAAGACAAGCTTCCCGAACCCCCCTGGGAATGGACCGATAGAGCTGAGAAAGTAATAGGGAAAATTCTGAATAAAGCACGTAGTAAGAATGTCACTGAGGTGTATATAGCCACAGATCCAGATAGGGAAGGGGAATTCATAGCATGGAGATTAATGCATATTTTTTCAGAGTTCCCATTTGTTACAAGAGTAGCATTCAATGAAATAACAAAAAATGCTGTGGAACACGCAATAGATAATCATAGAGAGATAGACGCGGGTCTTGTTGATGCGGCTAAGGTCAGGAGGTTCATGGATAGACTCGTGGGATTCAGATGTTCAAAATTCGCCAAAAGCTGGAATCTTAGATCGATGGGCAGAGTTCAGACCCCCACTTTGGGATATATCGTAGATAGGGAAATTGAGAGGGATGCCCATGTCCCAATAAAATACCACAGCGTTCAAGCATCAAGTGATGGATATACGTTTAAGTTTAGATTTCATAAGAGCTCCGATGATGAGGCATGGAGAGACGATACAGGGAAGTTCTTTTCTGATAGGACATTCGATGCGGATTTAGCTACAAAGGCATATGATTGTTTGAGTGCGTCAGGGATGATCACTGTCAGCTCAATAAAACCTGGTAAGACCAATCGCAAGCCTCCCCCTCCATTTACTACTGATACATTACTACAGTCTTCTAGTAGCTCACTGGGCTGGTCCATGTCAAAGACCAGTAAGATTGCTTCAGAGCTATACAATAACGGTTTTATCACCTATATCAGAACAGATTCTACTAGAACAACATCCAGTGCAAGAGATGTCGCCAAGAAGATTATTCTTGAAAAGTATGGAGAAGATCACCTAGGGCCCGGGGCACTTGGTTCCGATGCAAAAAAGAGTGCGAAGAACGTACAAGATGCTCACGAAGCGATAAGGCCTACAAATCCAACATTGGAAGCACCTGAAAATACAGAGTCCGATGGAATTAAACTATATTCACTAATAAGAAGCAGATTCATTTCGAGTCAAATGTCAGAGTCAATTAGAGAAAGAAGGGAGATTTCGGCCACCGTTGAGGGTGTTGATCTGGAAATTTCTGGAACAGCTTCATGGAGAGTTCATCCAGGATGGGAGGCCGCATCTTCTGATTTCCTCCCTACAGCTAGAGTTGAAGAGCCTAATTACGGGCTCTCAATTGATTCACCATGGAATCTAGATAAGATAGAAGATAACCCAAAGATGACTATTGATGAAACAAAGCCCCCGAGAAGATATACCGAGAGTTCGCTAGTCAAAAAAATGAAGTTAGCGGGCATTGGAAGACCGTCGACATACGTCAGTACGGTACTGAAACTATCGGATAGAAAATACGTATCTAACGATAACGGATCCCTTTCTCCGACGGACAACGGGTCGTTGCTCTGGACAGAGGTCGCTCCAATTTACAATAATCAAGATTCAGAAATAGAGCTATTTTCTTCCGATTTCACAGCTGATATGGAAAGGAGGCTGGACATGGTCGAGGAAGGGGGAAGCACTGGGGCCGAAATGTGGCTTAATTTCTCAAAATCATTTAAACAAGCTCATAGTAATGCTCTTGAAATAAGGAGAAGCAAGCCAACTCCAAAACAGTTGTGGGCAATTGATAATAGAATTTCTCATCTATCCGAAGAAGTTAGAAAAGAGATTTTAGGAGGTCGAGAAATATCAGAAATATCAGGAAAGGAGGCCAGTGAATTAATCGAGAAACTGATAAGTCTAGAAGGTGAAAACGGTGGCCCCAAAGCATCTGAGAAGCAACTGAGCTATCTAATTTCTTTGATAGAAAAATCAACGATGGAAGAAGAATATGCTCTGAACTTGGTTGACGCGAAAGACTTCTCTGACCTTACTGGGGGGAGGAACGGTACGGCAAGTACCTTGATTGGATTGGTCAAAGAGGCCAATGAGGGATTACCAGCTTCGGATGCTCAGAAGGAACTGATCAGGAATCTTGCAGAGAAGACAGGTATTGCGATGCGTGATGTTCTAGCCTTGGCAGAATTGGCAGAAGAGTCCGATATATCGAAATCTGATGCTAGCACAATAATCAACAAACTAAAATCAATTAGAAAAAAGGGTGGAAAAAAGAAGGGTGATTAATTGAACACTGCAAGAAGTCCTTCTATGGAATTCTATGACGTGGTCATAATTGGCGCTGGACCAATTGGGGGATATCTCGGTTGGAAGCTTGTCGGTTTGGGTCATTCAGTATTGATTGTAGAAGAGCATTCTGAGATAGGGAGGCCTTTCCAGTGTGCCGGATTGGTAAATCCTGGTGCAATGCAAAGAGTGCCCATGGAAGATACGATTCTATCTCCAATCTGGGGAGCTAGAATCAATAGTCCATCCGGAATAACTGTTGATATTGGATCACCTGAAAGGATTCGAACGTGGTCCGTATGTAGAAAGAAATTTGACGAGGGAGTTGTAAGACTTGCAGTCAATAATGGGGCTGAGATCGTACTTGGCTCGAGACCTAGTGATATCTCCATACAAGATGATTATGCAGAAGTCACGATAACAAACTCAGATTCTGAAAATATTGTAAGATGCTCATTGATTTGTGGTTGTGATGGTGCTCATTCTTGGGTTAGAAGAGAGATGAAAATGGGGAGACCAAAAGAAATGATGATTGGGTATCAGTTAGAAGTTACAGGATACGAAGGAGAAGAGGGGAAGCTAGATATGTTCACAGGGGAAGACATAGCTCCCGGTTTCTTTGCTTGGGCCATACCTTCTGGGGATACTACTAGAATTGGCATGTGGAGTAGATCGGATATGCTGTCAGGAAAGTCTTGTGAGATGATGGTTGATTATTTGATGAACCATTCCGTATGGAAAGATCGATTTACAGGATGTAAAATTATAGGGAGGTTCGGAGGACCGGTCCCTAGTGGCTTACTTAGGTTCCCAATGAAGGAAAGAGTAGCATTGTTCGGTGATGCCTCGGGTGCTTGCAAACCGACAACAGGAGGCGGGATAGGGACTGGTTTTGATCAGGTTGATGTCCTAGTTCCTAAACTATCCGAATATATGTTGTCGGGTGACCTTTCTGAACAAAAAATGAGGCGCCTGTGTAAATCCATAGAACCTCTAAGAAGGAAGCTGAAGAGAGCTAGGGCACTTAGGGACGCATTTCTTACACAAGTAACGGACGATGAATTAGACGAAGTATTCAGAGTCTGGTCAAGACCAGAGGTAACAGAAATAATAAATCAATCGGGAGAGATAGACAATCCTATCCCATTAGGGCTAAGATTACTCAAAGAGGTTCCCGAATTCAGGTCTCTAGCTTCTAAAGCGGCATCTGCAGTGATATGGAGTTAACATGTATAGATCAGTACAAAGAGTCAGATATCCTCCCTTCGATCATGAAAATAGTGATCCTCGTGAGATTCCCTTGGTAGAGGTAATTTTAGAGTCTGAAACGCCACCACCGCCACAATTTCGCATAGGAAACGATAATTCTTGGGTTTTGGAATGGAGGGAAGAGAGAATTGGTGAAGACTCTTTTCCAGTTATTAAGAAGGAAGTTACATCCAAAATACTACCTTTCCTATCAAGGACTAGAGATGGGTGGTATATCGAGCCTGATCCAATGCACGGGTATGCCAGAAAGACGATTGTTCCTGGCGTAATAGTTCTTATTTTTGCATTACTGATACATGCCTTAGAGCCTGCTATAATAAATTTGGAATTGGTCCCAGATTTTATTTTCTCTCCTGTGAGTATAGGACCGTTAGATTATCCCCTGATGATCCTAATCTCCTTTCCAGTATTCATCATTCCAATAATAATCAGAGTTGTGGCCAATATAATGGATATCCGAAGGCAGAATGATTATATTTCGAATCCTTTAGATGATCCAGAAGTAGAAATTATCTATGATTCTAAGGGAGGTATTGCAATAGAGAAATTTTCACTTACCGAAGGAACTACGGCTAAAAGAGCAAGGATCCAAGTTGGTATTGCTGTTCCGGAAAGGGAGACAATACTAGAGGCGATAGGTAGGGAAAAGCATGGACAACCTGCACCAGGCATGTCTACGGAACTACCGGAAAGAAGAATTTCAACAGCAGACGAGCATGGAACTGGTGTTGGAGAGTCGGTCCCCATGTCTGTTGGAAGAGGAAGATTACTTCTTTTAGAGCCCATGAGAGTACAAGATTCCGGAAGTTGGGCTCCGATGGACAATCTACCAGTAGCTTTAGATAGACCAATGAAAAAATGGCCTGGAACAATTTATTCTGCTATGATTGCTGTTCATTGGGAGTTAGTCATAGAAGCAACAAGGCATAATGGTACGAGGATGAAGTGGGTTATGCCACTGACCATGGATTCAGAAGATGCACCTGGATTCGAAGAGCTCCCAGTTAGAAGCGGACGTAGTGAATCATAACTATATCTGCATTGGAGGGTTAGCGTAGACATCCGATTGCACTAATGTAGTAGTTTTCAATAGGTTATAGTCAGAATCTCTTTTTCTTGGTTTGAAACCAGATCTGAAGATTATTTTTTGTAACTCCATCTCGGTAGCCATTGTTTTGTTAGTTCCCGAAGCAGAGACTACATTCTCTTCCATCATTGTAGAACCGGCATCATCCGCACCAGCAGAAAGGGCTAATTGTGCGACCTGCATACCCATTGTCGGCCAAGAGGCTTGGATGTGCTTGATATTATCAAAGAATATTCTTGATACTGCTACATGTCTCAAATACTCCGAAGATGTGGCCCCTAGTTCGGTTCTATTTGAGCCTTTATTCCTCGATCCAAATACATTATTCTGTAACTGTACAGGCCATGAAATAAATGATGTGAAACCCTCATACGAAGAGGAGGTTTCATCTTGTAAATTCCTGATTAAATCCATATGCATTACCCTGTCAGATGCGGACTCGCCGAAGCCAATAACATTGGTCGCCGATGTAGTCAGACCAAGTTCTTGTGCCTCCCTCATAACCCTGATCCAATTATTTGAAGTTCCTTTTTTCGGAGAAACATCTAGTCTCACGGTATCTACCAGCATTTCGGCACCGCCGCCCGGTAGCCCATGCATTCCAGCATTTCTGAGTGATAGTAATACCTCTCTTGTCGATAATTGGCAGATCTCTGCTATGCCTTCGATCTCTATTGGCGAGAAGCAGTCCAAGTCAATATTGGGATGTTCCTCATGGAGTCTTGAAATTAACTCGATATACCAATTTAGTTCTAAGTCGGGGTTTACTCCTCCCTGCATAAGAATCCTAGAGCCCCCAATATCCTCTAATTCAGATACTCTCTTGCTAATTTCATCATATGACTGTGTGTAGGCTTCAGAATGATTAGGTGGACGATAAAACGAACAGAATTGGCAATTAATGGTGCAGGCATTTGTGTAGTTAATATTCCTGTCCACTAAGTAGGTTACCTCGTTGCCAGGAACTATCCTTTTCCTAGCCATTGAGGCAACATACATCAAATCATTGAGATTGGCGTTTTCATATATCTCAATTGCCTCACTCACAGAAATTCTAGGTGGATTTTCTAGTAACTGTGTACTAAGTATGTCATTGCAATTCATTTACAAAGCACTCCCGACGATTGATTCTATTTCATCGATTGTCTTGGGGCAGCCGTCTGTAAGTACCACTGGCCCATCTTCAGTAATGAGTATATCATCCTCTATTCTAACGCCAATTCCCGAGTATTTTTTAGGAACAGAAATATCTTCCCTCCAAGAGGAAAAATATAATCCTGGCTCGATAGTGACAACCATTCCCGATTTTAGTACAGGGCCAGGTTCCCCTCCTTGTCTACCGCCTCCAACATCATGCACGTCCAAACCTAGCATATGTCCAGTTCCATGCATGAAAAATTTTCGATATTCGCCGTCGAATTTTTTTCCAAGAGCATCTTCCATTGAGCAATCTAGGATACCTAGTTCAATTAGTCCGGCCGCGAGAACTCTAGATGCGGCATGATGCATTGAATCCCATGGAGATCCAACCTGACAAGCATCAATAGCCGCTAATTCGGCCTTCAGAACCAATTCGTATATTTCTCTCTGTGACTGGCTGAACTTTCCCGATACAGGCCATGTTCGAGTTATATCGGAGGCATATCCATGTACTTCGCATCCTGCATCAATCAGAACTAATTTTCCTTCTTCGATAAGTTTGGAATTGGAGTTGTAGTGTAGAATTGTTGCGTTATCTCCCCCCCCTACTATTGGATTGTAACTATTAGTAGATCTATTCATAGTAAAGTGGCTCTCTATAACAGACTGAAGCTCCCATTCACCAATATCAGGTTTAGAAACAGACATTGCAATAACATGAGCTTCGGAAGCTATGGTAGCTGCCCTCTTCATCAATTCGATCTCTGATTGTGATTTGATTGAACGCATAGGATCAATAAAGGATCTTGGGTCTAATATTTCTCCCTTCCATTTCTTTCTGACCATATCATCAATCTGTTGATCAATTTCTGAGATGAGAAATAGGTTGGAACATAACTCGAGATTTTCATTAAGGAATTCTTCAAATTCAGATGTAGGCCTTGCATGATCTATGGGCCAGTTTTCAATAGCTCCTTCGACACCAATTATTCTGCCTTCCCAAATCTCTGATTTGATATCCCTCGGTTTAACAAATAATGTAGATTTTGATGTCCCTGATACATTACTGATCACTAGCAAGGAGTCTGATTCCTCCCAGCCTGAGAGATACATCAGGTACGAATTTGCCCTGTATGGGTACTTAGTATCGTTAGACCTTACAGAATGGATATTATTGGGAATTATTAACACTGAGCTTGATGGGAGCTCAGCCATTAGTACCTCTTGACGTTCAACGTACTCGCTTTTCCCAAATACGATGTCTGCCATGAAAGTCACCTGATATGCTCCTACTTATTCATGGGGGGGCGTTTAATGTACTTCTAATCATTCCATTTTGGTATGTCCATAGTATTATTCTTTCTCCTGTAATAAACTAGTGAAGATATGAAGAAAAGAGATGATATCAATAGGACGATTAACGGTAAAGGTAAATCGTTACTAACGCCAGAACGTGATATTTCTACCGTAATAGAAGAGAACTCATCATTATCATCAATAACCTCGAGTGTGAGTAGAAGAGTCTCATTTAAATCACTTAAGGGCCATTGCAGAATTCTCTCACAACCCTCGAAGAGAGGTTTGAAATTTAATTTCCATACACATCTTAGGCCGTCGATATCATTTGATGTATCCATAGATTGGGTTGCATCAAGAGTCCATTCCGACATCTCAGGTAGTAGGAATGAGTCTCCGTCAGATAATGACTGTCCCGATATTGAAAGTCTCGCTGATGGGGCTTGATTTAATATGGAGAATTCCGCACTGGTAAAGTCAGTACTTCCCAACTGGTCAGATACGAGCAGAGTGAGTAGAAAATTACCAGAATAATCATCACTAATTGTAAAATACGACAGTTCCGAACCTTCGACATTGTCCAATAAAACATTACCCGTGGGATCAATCCTAACTAAAGTCCAGATATAATTCAAGTCTTCCTTGCCCCAATACGGATCAAAGGACAGCCCGGCATCAAAGATTAAATCGCCACTGCCCTCGATACTTTCGGATATTCCTTCAATGATTGCCACAGGGTCAGAATTATCTAATTTAGTAACAGAGCACGTTTCCTGAATAATTGAAGAGTCATTTTGTAGTGAGGAGAATTTCCATAGTGAGTACCAACCATCATCTAACATGGAAGAATCTACTAGCTCCGCAAAATGCCCCGAAACTGTGAAATTATCTGATAGCTCAAAATTAATTCCACTGGGATCGTCAATAGAAATTATGGATGGGGGGACAGAACAGGCATTAGCTGAATTTTCAGATTTTAAGGCGGACAAGCGTATATTGACAGGATGATTATCTTGTGAATTTGCCCATCCAGTTAATTCAATTTGATCGCTTGTAGGGACGAATCCTTCATTACCATCTGTTGCGTCAAAAATAACCACTGGAATATTAGTATATCCAGTGAAGAACGCAATAGACTTGGACGATACAAGTTCGTTGGCTGTTGATGTTATGGTAACAAGACAAGTACAATCTAGAGCTGAGGAAGGATTAATTGGAAACTCCCATGTCCATCTGTATAGTCCGTCATCTTGACTGGAATTGGCAGGGACAAGGTCTAGATTCGTCATTTCATTAAGCGGCATTAGATCGCCATTCTGTAATATCTTTGACATTTGCCATTGTGAGAGTTCTGGGAAGCTACTTGAAACTATGAATCCAGTGAAAGATGAATTTTGATCTAATGTCATTCCGTTTTCCTGGTCGAAACTAATCAGTGGTGGGTCCTCAGAAATTTCAGGAGTGAAAAATGCCTTTTCATTTTCAATCTCGGCTAGTGGATAAGAAGGTTGCAAAGAACATAGCAAAACTAAGCAGAATACTAGTGCTACGCTACGTCCCATGACACTTCACGTCTGGGAAAGAGATTTGAACTTCTTGTAGTATTGATTATCGATCGGATATACGTAATTTCCAAGAAAGCTCTTCGAGCCATAGTTGTAATGTTGAACTGTCGACAAATTCTTGACTGGATTTTGCCGTAAGTACACACTCACACGCCGCGGCTGACAATGCTGCGGCATCAACAACATCAAGGCCATTTCCAAGAGCCGCGGCAAGAGCGGTTGCAGCGGCATCATTGAGCCCTATCAGTTGCTTTGGAGCATCTGCCCTGCATGGGAAAAATACCTTACTACTATTGGAAGAGTGTAGAGTTACCCCATTAACACCGCCTAGTACCAGTAAGGAACCCCATTCATAGGTTTCAATAAGCTGATTTGCGGCCTCGTCCAGAGAGTCTGTCATCAGCCTCTTATTCTGAATCTCCAATCCCCTCTTTCCAAAAATAACAACATCAGCGCCCCTACTCCTCGATAATCCGGTAAGTTTGGGATCGACAATTGATGGAATCCCCAGAGTCTTAGCTGAAGTAATCAATAACTCCGAGCCCTCATCAGAAATGACTCCCTTATTGTAATCTGAAATTACCAGAACTTGACTCTCAGACAGAGATTGCATCGCTGCATCTGTAAGACTATTGCTAACATCAGAACTCAAATCTTCTAGAGGGCCCCTGTCTGCCTGAAGAAGAACCTGTACCTGATCTAGTAAATTCTCCCTACTACCATAGAATCTGATCTTAGTAAGAGTCTTTCGATCATCGACTATTTTTATTCCAGTAGTATCGATTCCATCTTTACTTAGTGTAGAGATTATAGTTTCCCCTTCATCGTCATCACCTACAGAACTATGGAAATCTACTGTTAAACCAAGAGAATTGAGGCCTCTGGCAATATGAGCTGCAGCACCTGGTGATTCCTCTGAATTAATCACCCTGACTACAGGAACTGGTGCTGTGGAATTGAGATTATTGGCATATCCATGATGATATCTATCCAACATTACATCGCCAATCAGGGTCACCTTAGTCCCTTCGACTTCCTCAAGTAGTGTAATTAGTGTTTGTAGAGAGTCTGCCTCGTTGTATCCGGACACAGTACTTCGAGAAGGCGGGGGGAAATGATATTTCTGGACCGAGGGAATGAAATTGAGTACCCTTTGGGGGTGTTATGGAGAGGGTTGGTGGGCTATGGCACTTTAATGAAAGGTCTGCTGATAGACTCTGGCATAAGTCAGCTATTGGAAGACCATCAGAAGGTGGAGGAATTCTGATGAGTTCGGTAGAATTGCTTTTCTGTGTAAATCATAGAAATATCGATGCCCCGAGCCAAGACTGGTTGAAATTTGAGTTGGAAAATAATTCAAATATGATTTCCGAATATGCCGCTATGGAAGCTCTTAGAGTTCCAGGAAATAAGGTAGTTATGAATAACGATCAATGGAAAACTGACTTCGAGTTCAGTGAAGGTAGTTGGGCCATGAGGTGGCCTTCAAATTCACATCCCAGAGATGGTGATCCTGTTTCGGAGATATTACTCTTTAATTCGAATGATGAAATTGATGTTGAATTATTAAATTCATGGCATCGAGATATAGATAGAAAGGGAATTATTGCCGAGGTTGTAGTGGTCGATGAAGAGGGTTCGGCCGTCACATATAGAATATCGAATGAAGATCCAACAGGGAAATTGGGAGGATTCTTGGAAGATAGTCTCTTATCACTAAATATATCAGAAATTTCAAGTGGGGGTTATTTCATACATGAGACTGGGAATATCGATAGTAGAATCTATACAAAATATCTGCAAGGAGGAATAGCTGATTCTACCTTGAATGCGCTATCTATAGATGTTGAAGATAATGGAGCCAGAGTACTTATTGATTTATTGGGGCGTGGACTAAATCCGAAATCAGGATTCAAATATGGTACAAAATGGAGATGTTATGAGGGTGAAATTGGTATGGGTCACGCACCATGGCTGATCGTACATCCAGACAAAATACCCAATGACTGGAACGAGGCGTGTCTGGCATCTAGACTGGCCTCCGGAGTCAATAAGAAATGGTTAATGCCAATTATTGTTGGGTCTAAAATTGAATATCTATCAATTTCTAGACCACCTGCTGACGCAAGATGGAGTAGTCCGCGTTAATCACTTGAATCTCTGCCGATCAGTATGCTAAAAGCTAGAAGGACGGAAATCACAAGTAAGCCGTTTGAGGGCTGAGATAGCCAGCCTAGAATTCCGTCTCCAGTGAATGGGGATTCAGCGATCAACGTCAGTTCTATTCTCTGTTCCACGGAGAAATCATCTTGAAAAATTATCTCTCCCCTTGCATACATTCCAGGAGTTAGAAGACTTTGGGGTTCAATTGATAAAATAATTTCATCTCCTGGTGAAAATTCTCCTTGTGTTTCTGACGTCGCTATGCGGCTTACTGCACCTTCTATTACGATATCATAACTTCTTGATTCGGATCCAGTCAACATTATTGGCAAGGCAATAGAAGAATCTCGATCCCATGGAACTACATATTCTAGCTTTTGTTCATCTATTCTATGGCCTATTGACTGCCACTCAATACTAATGTCCTCAGGATTCTCTCCCATACATCCAATATGTCCTTTCAGAACACCTATTTTTCCTTCCAATTCAGAATGATGTATTATCGGTACCATCGTATTGCCAGAGGGAATCTCTATCTCCACAGGCTCTGAGATTGTTAAATCGTTACTGGTATTCATTACTAGTGTACATGGATATTCGGTAATTATCGTAGCAAACGCAGTTTCACCCTCGATTAGTTGTAGGGGTGATCTTGGTGTGAGGATACGTTCGGTGAAATTTTCATTTGGTCGTATTTCAATCGTAGCCTTGTCTAGGCCAATGTGGGTAACGGTAAATTCCAAGGGAACAAGTCTGCCCCTATTATCCCTAATCATATGCCCTGAAGATCCAAATGTGTCCCCGGACTGAAACGGGTCTCCCTCACTCCCACTATCTCGATTCCTAACTAGAGCTTGATCTCCATCAGCCTCGATAATCATAACCCATGGATTTTTTGGGTCCCGATTTACCGTATTCTCATTCACATTTCCATTATTGAGATCTAGATATTCTACAATAATGCCAGAACCGGGAAGTTCGGAATCAAATCCTGAATCTGCCCTGTAAGATATTAGGACAGACTCACCGGGAGCCGTGTTAATTGAAAGTACACGTGTCTTATTCTGCAGAGAGTCCATAGGGTATATTGTTAGGTTTTGAAAGTTATTTGGATAAATTTCTTGAATTCCCGGGGCGCCAATAGTCATTAGAGTCGCGGCACCTGCTAAGGCTGGAGATCTGGCATTTCCATTCCAATTACCACTCGCCATGATGTCCCAGTCCCCAAGTCCATTCCATGAACTAGAAGGCAAATCTGTATGAACATCATATAGATCGTATGCACCCATCTGATGAAGCATCTCATGAACTAACGTCCCGAGTCCGGAATCTATGGATGAAATCGTATAGTGATTAATCTCCCACTTTCCTATTTCCAATGGAGTTGTTAATGTGGAAAAGTGACTCCAAATTGAGTCAGAAGATCCACCAGATTCTTGGGCGTTTCCAGAATGTAAAATCAACAATCTATCTATGGTGCCGTCATCATCTATATCCCAGTTTGAGAGGTCCATATCAGAAAGAAGTGATATACATGACTCCTCTACTAATTTCTCAATGCCGTTTCCCGATATTCCGACATCTCTCTCATCTTGGGAATCAGCACCCCAATATGATTCCTCGAATTCAGAAACCCAAATTTCATCGGTAATCGTAACATTGAGATTAGACGTCCCGCCTGAAAGTTGCGAAATGTATTCTTGGGCTGAGTCTTCTCCAAACAAAAGAGAAGATGATTCCGATTCTGAGTAAGGCAACGAGGGGAATGCGACTCTCAGGATTAGCCAGTCCTCATCTTCTTGGAGACCCAGAAGTTTAGTTGAGTCATCATTATCGTCGAAATCATATCTAGAATCGGTAATTCCTGGATTCAAATTTATCCATATTCCACCTATTAGAATTAGTGTTGCTAGTGCAACCTTGAGTGTTTTCACGTTAGTCGCTACAATGTGCGACCTTTGAATGCAGTGACATCTTGAATGTTATTAGACTCATTTTTCGCTACTGGCAATAGTCTTGAAATTTTGATACAGATATAGGCTAGTAAAATGCTAATGGCAATTCTCAAGCCATCGAAAGTATCGGGGATTGTTAGAATAATTAATCCTGAGAAAATTAGAACCAGTCTAGTCCTTGTCCAATAATACTGATCTTCTGAAGTACTGATTGATCTGGCCATTGTTAAAGATGTAATCAGTACTATTGATAGAATAGCGATCCAGGTAGATCCTAGGGCCAGATTTATGATCTCAGCGGCATCGTAGCTAGTTCGGACATTTTCTAATTCCGAAACACTACCTAAGAGACTGATTATTTCTGGTATTGCCCAGAACCAAATCATAATTGTTGTTAGTGGAAGAAGGACTGAATTAGCCATAAGTGCAAACTTGAGCCAATTATACTCTGATTGGTAGAGCCCTGGACTAGTGAATCTCAATAACATGTATGAGAATATTGGAACTGCTGTCAATATCCCCAATATAATTGAGGATGACCACTTAATTTCCAACCAATTGAAGGGTGCATAAATCGAAAGATTTCCTGCTTCACTATCTAAATTGAACATTCCAATCCAATAGGTCAGTATTTGTGGAGTGAAAATAGACCACAGTAAAGAAAAAATTCCAATCAGGACAATACTAGTCTTAACTAAAGAATATAGCTCTTGTAGATGGTATAAGATTGACTTTGATTCGGAGGAGAAAACCTGCTCAGACATCTACAGACGATCCTTGATTTCCGGATCTGTCCGTGCGGCCAATATGGTCCTATACACTCCGTAGGCGAATAACGCACTGGTCAGGAAGGCGCAACCGGTCAGGAAAACGGTCAGATCTGTGACCTTGGTCCCCTCTTCAACAACTGCTGGAGGAGGGAAATAAATCGGTGTCTCAGACGATGCCCACCTAATAGCAACCAAAAAGGACGTGGCACTCAACAAGCCCCTTACTATAGCCTGTGGATAGGCCAGTTCCATAGCTAGGTACTCTGGCCCATCATCATACTTCCTCTCTAGAATTTCCCTCTGGACTAAGGCCCCTATCAACAGAGCGGTGAGACTGGTCCAAAAGAATAGATTACCCTGTGAGAATACCCTGTGAGATAACGCCTCTTGCCTTTCTGCTTCTCTCTGTGCATCTGATTCCTCAACAACAAATAGAGTATCATAATCTCCGACAGATACTGTCCTAGTCTCTAGTGTTGCTCCAGAGTCACCTGATTGAATAGTTTCAGGCGCATTGATAGTAAATGAGAGTATATTCCACCAATCCTCATCACCTGGAGCCCCATCACCATTAACTGAGTTCCCAGCTAACCAGAAATGAATAGGGCCAGTATCATTCGAAGGAGCCGTCCAAGTAATTTCCCAAATACCATCCGAGTCGACTTCAGAGTGTGATATATCCAATGGTGCCCCATCTGCTACACGTATATCCTCATTTTCAGGCCAAGAAAATTCTCCGACACCATCGGACGTCATCAAAAATCCACCCTCCGTATTCCCGTCTCCGCCAGATAGTGTTAGGGAGTCAGCAACTTTAATGGTCATCTGATAAGATTCACCTAGCTCGTACATTACTGGTACGCCGGTCACCATTACTACTGCTCTGGTAGAAGCAGCGCCATTATTATGACAAGAGCAACCATACTTAGCAGTGGGGTCGCCATCAGAATTCTCATAGCCTGGTCCTGAACTCATCCCCATAGCTGGAATTGAGAGTATCGATAATGACAGAAAAACAATGAATGCTCTCTTGACGATGATCATTCCTCGTGCCCCCGAATGACTTTCGGGAGTCTGTGACAAATAATGCTTGCTCGTAGTCATTCTTGTACACCCGATTATATTTCCTTGACGGCCGAGTTCAATTCGTTCATCATTTTCTTACCATCGCCAAAAAGCATCATTGTCTTGTCCATATAGAATAAATCGTTGTCAACACCAGCGTAACCAACAGAAAGACTCCTCTTTATTATGACTACAACTGATGCTTTGTCTACATCCAATATTGGCATTCCACCAAGTGGACCCTCTCCTGATCTAGCGGCTGGATTTGTAGTATCATTTGCTCCAATAACTAATGCTACATCACAATCAGGGAACTCGGAATTTATCTCTGACATCTCTATTAATTTCTCATAGGGCACGTTTGCCTCGGCAAGAAGGACATTCATATGACCTGGCATCCTACCTGCAACAGGATGGATTCCATAGAGAACCTCGCAATCGAGAGACTCCATTAGATCTGCAAATTCCTTTACTGCATGCTGACTCTGACTGACAGCCATTCCATAGCCTGGAACTACAATCACTTTCTGTGCACCGTCTAAAACCATTGCAACCTCCTCTGGATCACTACCAACTTTTGTCCTAGTCAATTGATCTCTATCTCCAGAGCCACCAAAGGCTTTGAAAAGAACATCGAAAAGCTCCCTATTCATTGCCTTACACATAATGAACGTCAGTATTAGCCCTGCGGCACCAACCATCGAACCAGCAATTATGAGTACGTTGTTTCCAATTACGAATCCAGTAAACGCGGCAGCAATTCCGGATAATGAGTTAAGGAGGCTGACAACAACAGGCATATCAGCACCCCCAATGGGGATTACGAATAATATCCCGAGTAAGGTTGATGTCGCAACCAATGAGTAAACCCATCTCTTGTCTTCAGGTTCTTGAATAGTCAAGACTATCAGCAATAATGCAGATAGGAGTAGTGCGACTTTGACATAATTAAGCCATGGTGGGCCCCATGTTGGGAATGATATCCACCTTCTCCTACCTCTGTCATCCTTCTTGCTCAGAGGAACATAGAAGCCGCCTTTCAGCTTCATCATAGCCACAAGACTTCCTGAGAGTGTGATCCACCCTACTAAGGCAGAGAGTCCGATAGCTGTCCATGTGGCATATAGCTCAACTCCCGGTTCTGGAACTCCTTCTGTAATCCTCTTGAGAGCCTCTGAGAGACCGACTAATGCTGAAGCCGCTCCACCGAATCCATTGAACAATGCGACAAGCTCTGGCATCCCCGTCATCTCGACTTTTGTAGCCATTAGGTAGCCAATTAGAGATCCAATTGCTAATCCAGTAACAATAAGCTCCCAACCAATAATCCCATCGGACTGGAGCTTCAACAGAGTGATAATGACTGCAAGAAACATACCCTGCGCCCCTAGTCTGTTACCAGATGGAGCGGTTCTTGGACTCGAAAGTCTCTTTATGCCAACAATAAACATGGAAGCGGATATCAAGTAGCCAATATCCCACAAAACAGGGTCTACCATTCACTTACCCCCCCTTCTCTTCTTACCCGCGATCATCTCTAGCATCCTATTCGTGACCATGAAACCGCCTACTACATTGATAGTAGCCATAACTAAGGCGACAAAGGCTAGAATTGCAGCAAACGAAGTATCCATGCCGACGAATGACTCGTTAGATAATATCAAAGCCCCTACAATCGTAATTCCTGAGATCGCATTAGCGCCGGACATCAAAGGAGTATGAAGTGTCGGAGGCACCTTACTGATGAGTTCGAATCCTAGGAAAATGGCTAGAACGAATACGGTAATACTACCAATCAAAGCAGTCATTGTCAAGGACATCTAGAGTAGTCCTCCTAATCTTGTTTGGTTCGGGTGAAGCTTTCCATTAATGCAAATCAGCACCCCGCCCATTCCTTCCACAAAGAAGTCGGACTCGGTGGATGGGCCAACTAAAATATCGTCATCCGTATCCAATGCCAGCTTACCGTCTACGACTATGGAGGTAACGAAATTTGTGAGATTGTTTGAATATAGCATACTAGCAGTTGTGGGCATGGTTCCAGCCAGATTTTCTATTCCTATGATGGTGACTCCATATTCCGTAACCGTACCCCCGGGAGATGTTAGTTCACAGTTTCCGCCTACATCTGCATTCATATCCACAATAACGGAGCCCTCCTTGAATAACTTAACAGCAGATTCAGGAATTGTAATCGGTGCCGGTCTTCCAAAAATTCTCGCTGTAGTGACTATAACATCTGCATCACTAGCAACTTCACAAACAGTATCATTCACCTTCTGGATGAATTCGGGCGTTAGCGGCTTGGCATAACCAGACTCATCTTCGAAATCATCCATACCCTCTACTTCAATGAATCTGCCTCCAACTGACTCTATCTGTTCTGCTGCCGACTTCCTGACATCAGAGGCATAAACAATCGCCCCCATACGCTTTGCGGTAGCTATAGCCTGAAGTCCTGCGACACCACTGCCCATGATGACGAATTTTGCTGGTTTGACTGTTCCCGCACTTGTCGTCATCATTGGAATTGCCTTGGGAACTTTCGAAGCACCGAGAAGAACCGCCTTGTAGCCAGATAAGTTATCTTGGCTGGAGTTAACATCCATAGACTGAGCTCTGGACAAGCGTCTTGGAATCATGTCCATGCTGATCAAAGTAATACCGGAGGAGATTGAATTACTGACTGTTCCAGGATTTCTAAAAGGGTCTGCTACGCATATCAATACCGTCCCTTCGGAAAGATTTTCTAAGTCCGGGACTCCAATAGAGATTAGAGTTTCACATGATAGTACATCATCCCTTGAAGATATTTTAGCACCCTTTGATTCATATTCTTCATTTGAATGATTGGCAAATATTCCAGCATCTTTTTCAATGAAAATATCAAAGCCGGACTTGATTAATTTGGGTATAGAATTAGGTACAATTGCTACCCTCATCTCGCCCTCGGTCTCTTTGAGAACACCTAGTCGCATAATATCCCTCGTTGGACCGAAGACCAAGAATAAACTTCCGAGATGTTGGCGCTTATTGAAGCCGTCGGCTCACTATTCTCAATGCCCCTAGATGTTATCTCCCCCCATCTTTCACAGGATGATTTGTCGCAAAGTGCTAATACCCCAATCACTACCGCCAGTACGAGGGGAGATAGTGTCTATAGAATCTACAAAAATTGCCGTCAACAGTACGGACAGCTATGAAATGAAAAAAACAATTCGTGTTGCTGTCACTGGAGCCGCAGGTAACATCGGATATGCACTGTTATGGCGAATCGCAAGTGGCGATTGTTTTGGAAAAAATCAGCCAGTAATCCTTCAGCTACTAGAGATCCCCGTGGGAATGCAACGCTTAGACGGGGTGATAATGGAGTTGAATGATTCTGCATTTCCACTGGTGCACGGCATAGTCGGTACTGATGATCCACACATTGCATTCAAAGAAGCGGAAGCTATTTTTCTGGTAGGTTCACGACCTAGGACAAAGGACATGGACAGATCAGATCTCGTAGCTGCAAACGGTCCTATATTCGTTGGACAAGGTAAGGCGATTGATGCGGTTGCCTCTCGTAATGTAAAAGTAATTACTGTGGGCAATCCTTGCAACACCAATGCTCTAATTGCTTGTGCTAACGCTCCGAGTATTCCCACTAGGCAATTTACTGCCATGACTCGTCTTGATCAAAATCGTGCAGTTGGGCAGATAGCTGAGCATGCAGGCGTTCCTGCCTCAAAGATACAAGATTTATTCATCTGGGGCAATCATGCCAATACGATGTATCCAGACCCACGTTTCGCTACCGTGGATGGAAAGCTAGTAACAGAATTATTCGACGATGAATGGTTACAAGGACCATTTCTGGATACCGTGGCAACCAGGGGGAAGGCCATTATTGTAGCACGAGGAGCATCCTCTGCTGCTTCCGCGGCCTCTGCTGCCATCGATCACATGCATGACTGGTGGCAAGGTTCGAATGGACTCATGGTTTCAATGGCTCTGCCTTCGGAAGGATGGTATGGAGTCCCTGAAGGACTTGTATTTAGTTTTCCATGTCGATGCGAAGATGGTAATGTGATTGTGGTGGATGATCTTCCCCTAGATGCATTCGCACAATCAAAAATTGACGAAAACGTTGGTGTACTTCTGGAAGAACGGAATGCTGTAAGTGAGCTTTTGTAATATGAGATAGGTGTATCAATGGGAGAGTACGTTTATCTAGAGTCAGATGGGAAATTGTTGTTAGTATATGGTGATGGGTCAGGGCCCGCAATACCCCAATCCGGCAGAATATTTCACGATGCAGATTCTGTTGTAATTCGTCTTCCAACCGAAGAAGAGATAGTCGGTTTTGGAATTGTCTGGGAGACTATTAGAACTAATAAGTTCAGACTTGGGCAGGAAGAACATACTGTTACTCATGGTAAGCCTATGGTTGAATGGCCGGGAGAATGGGCTTGGAAGGACTCTGTCATAAGCGATAATGCGGTAGATCCAGTTGCTAGGGAATCCGTTTACAGAACTATACACAGAGTTGTTAGTAAAGTAATTATTGTGAATTCACAGAATCAGGTCCTCATGGCTAAAGTTTCTAGAGGCTTTTTCACTGGATGTTGGACGTTACCTGGGGGATTCGTAGATTATGGAGAACACCCGCGTGAAGCTGCCGTGAGGGAGACCAAGGAAGAATTGGGAATTACGATATCAATAGATGATCCGAAAGGAGAATCTGGATCGTCCTTTGGGGATGATGACGGTGCCTTTATTCGTGAAGAAATTTTTACCGAGGATGGCATAAATTGGATTTCCTTCACGTACAAATGTCATGCTGAATTCGAGCAGGAGGATATAATTCCGAAGGATGATGAAATCGAAGAGGCGAAGTGGTTCGATATCGAAGAGGCGCTTGATATCGCAGTATCAATTTTTGATATTGAAGCAATACGAAAATTGCAATAGGTGGTGGGCCCGCCTGGATTCGAACCAGGGTCAAATGCTCCCAAAGCATCTAGCATAGACCAGACTAACCCACGGGCCCCTATAGACTCCGAAGGCATCTCTTGAATGAACGTTACTGGAGTACGGACCATGTGTCGTTGGTCTTTCTCAATATGATTGAAGAAGCTTCGAGTGACTCTATCAGGTCTTGGGCGCTCATCCCCTTGATACCTAATTTCTGTATCGAAACACCTAATGAGTCGATTGTTATAGTTGAGTCTTCAAGTGTGGCTAGGGATAGAATTCTATCTATATTGTTACTACTGATATTTACATCTCTGCGGATAGATTTCTCATAATTTCTTAGTCTGATGGTAATTTCCTCAATTATTTCCAGAGGCGTATTGGCTTTGGAGACTTCCTCACGTAATTTGGCGGAAGAAGAATACTTTTTGATAATAACTAGGCCTCTAGAATTATTGCATCTAGGACAGCTTCCTTTCGAGTTACCCCTTGAACCAAAGTGTCTACCGCAATCGCATTTGACCATTGCCCACTCCCCTCCCATGACCAAAGGTAAAAAACACGGTACAAGAGGTTGACTGATTAATTGGGACCCTCACAGGAGACTATGAGTAGCATGCGGCGGAGGATTGGTTGGGGGGCGACCATAATTTTGGGTGCCTTATCAGTGCTATCTACGATTTTCTACGGGAGGGTAGACTCGGAATCTTGGATATTCCTACTACTAATCCCATTCACAGTAGCACTTGCGTTGACTCCTGAAGATGACTCAAAGTACTCAAATAGCTCAATAAGTGAATGGTCCGAAGAGGATGAAGTTGAAGAATCCCCTAACCTCCAAGCTGGAGACTATGGGTTTGATACGCCCGTTCTCTGACTAGACTAGTCTGAGTGTCTCTAAGTTATCAGGGGCATAGGTTTGAACTTTGAATTTCTCCCTCAAGCCTTTTCTAAAGGCGTTGCACGTCTGCGGATCTCCATGATGACAGATTATCTTCCTCGGAGTAGGATTCAGTGCATTTACATAATCCATCAGTTGATTTCTATCTGAGTGGCCACTGAATCCATCGATGATAACCATATTACATCGGACATCAACCATGAGTGTTTGGCCTTGATCTACTAATGGCACTTGTGAGTGGCCATCCTGTAATCTCCTGCCTAGGGTTCCAGATGCCTGATAGCCCACGAAACAAAGAGTATGCCCGGGTTCTGGTGCCCAATGCTTGAAGTACTCAACAATGGGACCTCCGGTCATCATTCCACTGGTGGCTAAAACAATACACGGCGTTGGATCAAGAAGAATTGATTCTCTTTGTTCTCTAGACTCTACCTGCCTAAACCATTTTGAATTGAAGGGATTCTCGACACCGCCCCTGAGCATCTTACCTCTGAGATCTTTGTTGAGGTAGTTAGGATGGCTAGTGTGTATTGCGGTAGCCTCCGATATCATTCCATCAAGCCATACAGTGACAGGCGTTACCTTTTCGGACTTGAATAATTCGTCTATCGCCATCATGACTTCCTGAGATCTACCGACTGCGAATACTGGACAGAAAATTTTACCTTTTCTGGATAGTGCATCTGTTATCAGATCGTGTAGATCTTGTGTTGCTTGCTGTCTCGTAGGTTGTATACTCTGAGGCCCCCCATAGGTTGATTCTATGACTAAAGTATCGACCTTGTTGAATCTTACAGTAGCTGCATCGAAAAGCCAGGATTTCTCATATTTTATATCTCCAGAGAATAGTAGCTTATGCTCGCCTCGACCCTCGCCTACTTGCATATATACACTGGAAGAACCCAATATATGTCCTGCATTTTCCATTGTCATCTTGATATCAGGTGCGATATCTGTTTTCTCCCCCCAATTAACATCCACGACGTGCTTGATACATTCCTGAATATCCGACTTTGAATACGGGGCCTCGTTTCCTTCTGCTTGAGCGACTTTGATGTAGTCTACCTGGAGAAGGGTCATGAGATCCCTAGTTGGTTGCGTACAGTATACAGGTCCCTTGTATCCGTACTTGAATAAAACTGGTAGCATCCCTATATGGTCAACGTGTGCATGTGTTATGACTACAGCGTCAATATTGTCCAGAGGGAGCATCTCCGGAGCGGCGAAGAAGGGTTGTACTTCACTCCTGTTTGATGTTGGTTTTGCACCGCAGTCAACCAGAACTTTGGATTCATTTGTTGTTACTAGGTGCATAGCCCTGCCAACTTCCCTATAAGATCCGAGGGCAGTTACCCTGACCCAGGGAGGTCCGGGTCTCTGAGGCCGGTAAATTCTAGTTCCAAATTTGCGTAAAAGATTCTTTCTTTCATCCGCCAATTCCTTTCTAAATCTCCTGATGTCAGTTTGAGTTCTGCTTTCCCTCGCTGGAGCCCTAACAATATTGACAAGCCATCCAATTTCATTCCTTAACTTGTGAATGTTAGATCCTTTTTGCCCTACTGCAGATTTTGGGTCATCGGCTTCAATAGTAACTTCAGACAGTGCGGGATCAAGCCAAATTCTCCTAATTTGGGCTTCTGGTGGCATAATCCTCGATACTGCATCGTTGACCTCATCTTCAGAGGAAAGCATATCTGGATGAGGTCTGATTACAACTCGCCTCCTAATTGCTTTAGCAATTTTTACAGTAAGACTCTGCCCTCCCGCTCCTCCAAAGGTCAATGGTTCCTTCGTTATGACGGAGATTGAACCGGCTTCTAGGTCAACTTCATAATCGACTCCCTCGGGAACGATTTTTCCAATTTTATTCTTGATTTCTGAGAACGTGAGTCTCATTATTTTCACTTCCTTGCTCACGCCAATTTTCCTGTACGAAACAGGTGAATGCACTAAGCGAGAGTTTCAAATGGATTGAATGAGGCTGGAAACCTCGTTTTCTGTGAGTTGGCGAAAACCAGACTCGGGTGTGATTACAGCGAGATCCATGCCGTTACCGCTTGCAGCATCTCTCTGTGCAGATGCCAAGAGTGCCTTGGCCGCAACCTTAAGGGCATCTTTTTGTGACATGTTCATCTTAAACTGATCTTCGAGAACCCCGTACATGTATGGGCTTCCTGAGCCAGTGGCACAATAAACATCTGGAATTGATCCGCCTGCGGAATCTATACTGTAGACGCTAGAACCGGAACTATCTACTCCAACTATTAGCAATTGAACATAATGTGGCCTACCTACCAAAATATTGGCAGTTAGTGTTGCTGCGCCCTTTACTGTCATATGCTTACCCTGTTTCAACTCGTAGAGTTTGAGCTCAGCGGCAAGAGTTCTGGAGAGGGATTGTGCATGACCGACTAAACCCGCTGTTGTAAGAGCGACATAGTCAGAGATATTGAAAAGTTTCTTAACGCTCTTATTGGCGATAAAGTGACCCATTGTAGCTCTATGATCAGCCCCGACAACAACACCTCCATCAAAGGTAATCCCGATGGTGCTTGTACCTGTCTTGACAGCATTTAGTGTAGCATCCATAATGTCACCGCCGGTCAGTCCGACAAGCCTTTCTCAGGTCAGCCCCTTATGAATCCGACGGGAGTGAGAGTTCTGAAATTCCTCATCATACTGCTTTATGGAAGAGGCGGGGCACCGGATAAATCAAGGAGCCTGTCGTTGCAGCGAGATTATGGCCAGGGGTGAACGCGAGGGTCCGAAGTGGATTGAGGTAAGTAATTCTGATCCATTCAGCGATAGTATTGGACCTGGCCAGGATTACCACGATCTTGGGTCATCATATCCGGATGCCCCCGTACCGAGAGTTGTTGGAGACGTAGTCATAAGGAGGGCGGAGCTTGAAGACCTTACTGGGATAACGGAATTAATGAATTGGCTTTCTGATGGAGATATTGTCATAGTTAAGATGGGCGAGATAATTAAGAATGATCTTGAATTGAATGTGGCAGTGAATAGAATTCAGAGATTTGTTGAGGATGATGTTGCAGGGGAGGTTGTTAGATTGGGAGAAAGACGTCTTCTACTCCTGCCTTCTAACTTCTCTAGTGGAGTTTCAAGCTGAGGGTCGTTATGGAGAGCACAGTAGGTCAATCATGTCCAATATGTGGATTAGAAGATGGGCTTAAGATGCTAGCTCATACATCCGAAATACCCTACTTTGGAGAACACACGCAGATTACTATGTCGTGCCATGGTTGTGGCTGGAGAGTAACAGATTTTATCCCTGCTGAAGGAAAGAAGCCTGGATCTTGGAAGCTTGAAGTTAACTCAGCAGGTCATGTCAGTGCTAGAGTTGTCCGGTCCTCATCATGTACAGTCAGAATTGTCGAGCTGGGTCTTGAAGTCACTCCGGGATCTAGTTCCACAGGCTATATTTCAAATGTCGAGGGAGTTCTAGACAGGTTCTCAAACGCTATTGGCACCATAAAAAGGCAATCTGAGCGAGAAGGAGATGATGATACGACTATCAAATGTGACGAGCTTTTTTCACAAATCGACTTAGTCAAAAATGGTGAAATGACTGTTACATTAGAACTACTTGACCCAGTTGGACATAGTCAGATACTCCATGAGGATGCAGTATCATCAGAAATTTCTGAGGCAGAAGCTAAGAATCTGGATCCAGGTCCTGTTTACCCGGTATTCGATGTTTCCGAGTAAAAATCACATAGAGTCACTAGCTAAGAACTCATCTAGGCGATCTTTCCACATTTCCCTTTTTTCTGCGAGATCAGTGAGCCACTCCCCGGCCTTATGTACGCATAATTGCTTCATCTCTCCAGCTAGCATTCTTCCACTCTCGTAATCCTTTCTAATTTCAGATATAGCAGAGTCATCCGGTTCAAAGAAGAATTGGAGATACTGGAAGGATATATCCTTGGTGCAGTCACCACCTTCTCTCCTATGCTCCTCTACAGTAGATTTTCCACCGCTTATCGCCCTCTTTACCTTCTTTGCCATTATTTCTATTGAGTCATTCATGAAGATAGTCGTCTCGGGCTTTGATGATGACATCTTTCCCCCCGTCATACCCGAAGCAAATCGATGATAGGTTGAGCAGGGGGACATGAACCCTAATCCCCCAAGACTTCTTTCGAGCTCTAGAAGTTTTATTCTAATCTGGGACTTGTCCGCATTAGTCGCTCCTGGTATTTCCATGATCCCATGTTTTGGATTTATTGAAAAATCGGCAAAACCCAAAGATCTTATTGATTCTGAAATCATACTAAATATCTCATCACGAGTTTCCCTATTCACCCTACCTCCACTCCCAACACCGAATATTGCAGAATTATCACTTTGTACTGACAATGAGACTGTGAGGCCACCTGATTTTCTCTGTTTTATGTTGAACCAGTGAGTCTTACCGACAATATCTCTAGTCAACCTAAGATGGGGGTCCTGATCTATGCCAACGGGAACTACGATTGGCCTGAGGCCCCCGAATTCATCCATCTGTGGATGTACGATATCTCCAACTTGGACCAAAGGTGCTTGGACATGTGCTAAGTTAGTCTCACCTGAGAATCCATATATCGATTCGAACTCTGATAAATTTGTTCTTCTACCTAGAGTGAAACCTAGCCTCTGTACTTCTGGCCTAGTACTCTGGAAGTAAACATTGGATTTTGAAGGATCCAGACCTAGTGCCGCATAATTCAGAACATACTCTTCGATTGCTGTCTTACGCCCCTCGGATAAGGAGGTGCCCCGAGTTGCCAGCGCTTCTAGATCCGCGACTGCGACAGTTACGTCAGCTCCTTGTTCTTGGAACCATTTGACCTGTTCGATTACCATACTGTGGCCAAGATGCATTCTGCCACTTGGCATTAATCCAGTTAGAACCCCAAGAGGCGCCTTATCCCTAATGCACCGAACTGCTACATCCAAGTCTCTATGAGCAAAAACTATCCCTCTTCTGTGAAGCATTCCAGGATTGGGCAACAGGGTAGGGTCCACTTTTTCAAGGCCGAATTGATTGACTATGCGGTTATAGTCTGTTTCACCATCTGAAGACCAAGGGTCAATACCTCCGTCACCGACCATGTACGTTGGAATATGAACCACTCAATCAAGTCATCGCAGAAAATTATGTCAATATTGCAAACCGAAGGGGCAATAGAGGATAGCGGCCCGGAGTGATTTGTGAAAGTCATCCACTGCTTCGGGGCTGGACTTGTTGGTTCATATGTCGCCACAAAACTATCTGAAAGGGGACATGAAGTACACATACACGATCTGGAGCCAAAATATGAAAGTATTACTGTGAATTCCAATATTATTTTCCACCGGGGCGATGCTTTGAAGACCGAACTATCTGATTTTGGCCATATTGATATTGTAGTAAATATGCTACCGGGGGACATTGGGCATTCACTGACTACAAAACTAGCTTTGGATGGCAGTTACAGATTAGTAGACTTGAGCTTCAGTGAGAACACACCGGATCGTAATGAGAGGGGATCTAAGAATTCGGGTGGAATGGTCCTTTGGGATGTAGGAATAGCCCCCGGGCTTTCGAATATGATGCTAGCTGAGGCATTTAGAGTAATGGGCCCTTTGAAGAATGCCGAGGTACGAGTCGGGGGCAATCCAACAGATCTAATAGGCGGTTGGAACTATATGGCTCCATTTTCCCCTACGGACGTTATAGCTGAATATACTCGTCCAGCTAGAGTCGTTAGGAATGGGGAGGAGACGGTTCTACCAGCTCTCTCTGAGAGGCATGGAATTATCGTTCCTGATAGGGGGGAGATGGAAGCCTTCCTAACCGACGGCCTTCGTTCTGTACTAGGCTCAATTCCAGCATTGGAAATGTCGGAGTACACTGTGAGGTGGCCAGGCCATATTCAGAAATTTATCGAACATAGGGATTCTGGAACCCTGGATGTGGACAAATTACTTGAAGAATGGTGGTTTAATCAAAAGACTCCTGAATTCACGTGGATGGAGGTCGTAGCTACAGGTCTAGAAGGTGAGAGCATGAGATGGGAGGTATGCGACCATGGAGGGGAAGATGGTTCATCTATGGCACGAACTACTGGTCTTGTGACGATAGGTTGTATCGAAGCATGGCTTGAAAATCCAGACATGTTACCTCCTGGAGTCCATGCTCCGGAAAGCCTCTCTCCTGAAGTGGTTCGAGGAATTATTCGAATGATGAGGGAAAATGGAGTAAATATCAAAGGCCCCGATATCCTAATCTGAGTCCATATTATTGAGTTCTTGATTTTGCAAGTCTGAATGATTCAGATCGTCCATCTGAACTACCTTCTTGACGATAATAGGTACCGCTATCAAAACTGATATGGCTATTATTGGAAGGGACCAATTTATAGTCTCTTCAGAAGGCCTCTCTACGAGCCATGTGAAAGTTAAAATTGACTTTTGAAAATCGGAAGACCACTGGAATAGGTTCGTAGTGTGGTGTCCGACCACCGTTACTCCGTGATGTAGATCATTGAATGTACTCATTGGCGTGAGTGAAATAGAGTCAGGCTCTTCCTCGAGATCTAGTATTATCGAAGATCCGGGTGACTGCGTGACCAAAATTCCACCCTCTATTGCCCTCCATCCAGTTTCCAACTTTCTAGAATCAGGAGATAATTCGGGAAAGATTTCTCCGAAAGAGTCGTGGACTGCAGAGATGCCACCCTCGAATTGTAAACTGGTCGTCCCAGGTACTGACCACCTCTCTGCCTTTGGAGAGTCAATCGTTACCTTACTTCCATCGACGGAAAAATTGGTAGAATTGCCAGATATTCCGTGAAGGTGCCATTCACCCCATGTAGTGAACCAAACATCTTGATTTTCAAGCCAAGAAATCAAATCCTTGTCTTCCCTTACCTTGATGTCATCCACTCTAGCCCTCCACCAAACACTGACTAATGTGTCCTCCTCAGCGGATTCAAGAAGCTGAAAATTAGCTGAGTTCTTTTCCATGCTACCTCCATTTCTAACAAATGAAGCTAGGCCTACTGGGGTATCTTCTAACATATCCCCTACAATCAAAAATCCAGATTCTATTAGCGTGGAAACTGTTTGATTATCTAGGGAACTCTCAGAAAACCCGAATGAGACTGGAGCTTTACCCCATCTAGAGGCGTTTGTGTGATCTAGCAGGTATTCCCTGCATTCATCAATAACCCAATTATCTTGCATCGAGTCTACGCCCTCGAAGCCATGACATCCAAACTCGTCACCATTCTCCATCCTCTCAGGCCCTATAAGATTTGTAAGCCATCCATCGTCTGTCCATTCCCCTGCGGCAGCAGGAGCGATTAATGGGATAATCAATAATGTAACGAGGGCCAATGAGATGGCTTTGGAGACTCGCATGTCTCTCGCAGAGGGTAAATGCCAAGAATACTTGCCATCCGACCACAAAGAGTGAAACCTTAATCGCTGTCGGAGGCTTATGTCAGAACTATCTAGTAGGGACATTGAATTGTTCTATCGGGTTTCTGATATTGGAGGCACGGGTACGGCATTTTCAAATCCTCTACTGTATAAGTTTCTGATTAGGTTTCTCTCCCCAATAGTCAGATTCGTATTCAATATTCATTATACAGGATTAGAAAGAATACCAAGAAAGGGCCCTATTATTTTGACTTCAAATCACGTATCCAACCTTGATCCGATATTCAAAATTCTGGCTGCTAGAAGGCAGGTTTTCTACCTAGCTAAAGAGGGGCACTTCCAGAAACAACCGAATAGGTTCATCATGAAGAGCAATGGCATGATAGAAACTCTTAGATCCGAGGGGGGAAAGGACGCTCTTTCTAGGGCTCATGATGTACTCAAGTCCGGATATGCAGTAGGGATATTCCCTGAAGGAACTAGATCCAGGAGTGAGAACGCGCCATTTATTCAATCTGGGAAGACTGGTGTGGCTAGACTATCTGCTAGCTTTCCCAAGGTCCCGGTATTTCCAATATCGATAATTGGATCTAGAGAAGTTATGCCTCCAGGGGCCAATATGATTAGATTCTGGAAAAGAGTCGATGTGCACATAGGGGAACCTGTCACTTTCGAAGAGTGGCTTGGATCTACGAAGGGGGGGAATTTCTCGGGGGAACAATTGAAGAGTCTTGTTTCGATAGACAAACACGGCCAGAGTTCTATTTTGAAGTCCCTATATCGGAAGTTTACAGATCAATTGATGGGGACTATTGTAGAAATGGGAGCTCCATGAACAGCCACATCCTTGAAGGACTGCCTTCCAGACGCAGGCATGATGGAACAATACCTCGACTTCCTTCGACGTATTTTAGACGAGGGTTCAGATAAGGGAGATCGTACAGGTACTGGAACAATCTCATTATTTGGGCATCAAATGAGGTTTGATCTTTCTGGCGGCTTACCCGCGGTCACAACCAAGAGAGTACATTGGCCTAGTGTCGTACATGAATTACTTTGGTTCCTATCTGGAGAGACCAATGTTGGCTACCTAAGGCAGAATGGAGTGAGGATCTGGAACGAGTGGGCTGATGAGAATGGCGATTTGGGACCTGTTTATGGCAAACAATGGAGAAAGTGGGAAGCTTCCGATGGCAGAGTCATAGATCAGATAAGTAATGCTGTAAAGATGATTAAGGAAAATCCTGAGAGTCGGAGGATAATAGTATCAGCATGGAATGTCGGGGAGTTGGATAAGATGGCTCTAATGCCGTGTCATGCCTTCTTTCAATTCTATGTAAGAGAGGGGAAACTATCATGCCAGCTATATCAGAGAAGTGCTGACGCTTTCCTTGGAGTGCCATTCAATATCTCATCGTACAGTCTTCTAACGTGTATGATGGCTCAGGTATGCGATTTGGAGCCGGGGGAATTTATCTGGACGGGGGGAGACTGTCATCTCTACAATAATCACATTTCCCAAGCACGTGAGCAGGTTTCAAGAATCCCACTTCCTCTACCGAGACTTATTCTAAATCCTGATGTCGACGAAATTGATGGGTTTGACTTCAGTAGCATAACAATAGTGGATTATCAGCATCACCCTCACATTCCAGCTCCTATTTCTGTTTGAGGTGACAAAATGAAGATTTCATTGATAGTGGCAATGGATGAAGATGGTTACATCGGAATCAAAGGTAACCTTCCATGGAGCCTAAAAAGCGATATGGCCAGATTCAAGCACCTTACCATAGGGGACGGTTTTAATTCTGTGGTCATGGGTAGGAAAACTTGGGACTCTCTTCCAGAAAAATTTTCACCTCTTCCCGAGAGGTTCAACATAGTTATGTCAAGAGATACCTCATGGTCTTCTGATGGTTCAGAGACAGCTCTGTACATAGGGAGGGCTGTAGAATTAGCTTTTGCTGAGGGATCTGAAGAATTATGGGTTATTGGTGGATCGATGATCTATGAGATGTTCATCGATAGGGCAGATGAAATTCACATTACATTAGTGCACACGAGAAATAGCGGGAATGTATCTTTTCCAGTATGGGAAAAAGAAGAATGGGCGGAAGAAGTCGTTGAGAAATTGGACGCTTCTGATGTAGATGAATATGCCACAACATACTCTATTTGGAAGAGAGAGAAATGATTGATCTACGTCCTGTTTTTGCCATTCCATTTGGATTATTTTTTTGCAATGTTGGAATACTCCACTTTACGGATACTTCTTGGTTTGAGCCAATCGTTCCAAGCATACTTGGTTCTGCGAGATTCTGGGTATTGATTTCTGGTATTGCTGAGATTGTTCTTGGTTTAGGGCTAATATTTCCAGCTTCTAGGGAGTTCTCCGCAAAGCTTACTGCTTTATTTCTAATTTTGATATATCCTGCAAATCTTAATATGTGGATTAATGATATTGAACTAGGAGATGGGGCTTCATTATCGCCAGAGGGGCATATTATCAGATTGATAGCACAAATTACTATGATTTTACTTAATCTGTGGATTGCCAGAGTTACGATTGACGACTTCAGATATAGCTCCATACTATCCTGATACGGGAATATGTTAATTCGCTAATCCTCGTGCATAGGTCATGAGTGCTTTGTATGATATAATGATCGAAAGGTTTTCAGATCTTACTGGAATAGAGTATTTTACGTTTGCATTCAATATATTCGTTTATCTCTTTTCGAATAGTATAGTGTCCCACCATAGAGATATTGATGAAGATACAATAAAATCCAGAACTAAGATTTTACATGGTTTCAATCTATTAGTGTTCATTTCTTTTATCGCATCTCTATTCCTTAAGAGTGAGGATTTTCCTGCAGATGAGATTAGTAGGACTTCCCTGACACTACTAGCATCTTATCTATTCTTCAGTGCGATTGAAGCTTTGCTACTCTCAAGATATGGAGAGGAAATAGAGGTGATGGGCGTCTCTAGGAAGGTCGAGACGCCTACATCAAGAACACTGGAGCTAGTTTCATTTTCGATAATAGTAATGACTGTCATTATTGGACTCATAAACGTCTGGGGCATAACTGGCCTATTGGAGACTACTGGCGTAATCGGTTTCCTGGCACTGATTGTATTCACTACCAAGGATTACTGGCTCAGGGACTTCCTGAGTGGGATTTTGGTAATAGGGGGGAATAGTGCGAAAAGAGGTGATGTTATCTCCATACCAGAAGCTGGAATCCTTGGCATCATTCTGGAAATTAGAGGGTTACAAACGAGGATTAGAGATTTGGCACAGGGGCATGATATAGAAATTCCAAATTACAATCTGTTACAGTATAGGACTGATTATCTAAGGAAGTCGAAGGGTGGCCCATTCAAGGACTTCATTGAGTTCAGTATCGGGTATGGGGTACCCAGTGATGAGGTTATTAAGTATCTCAACGCTGTCTATAAGTCGGCCTCTGATTCAAATTCCGCTCTCGACTCATTGAGAGAACCCAAGATAACAATAAATGAAAACTCGAAGAACGCGGCTATTTGGAGGTTGACTTATGTTCTCGAGAGGCCGTATCAACTACTCCTGGTCAGGAATGCTATCAATCTCACCGCTTACGATTTACAAGAAGAGTTTGGTATTGATTTGAGTACTCCGCAACTGGAGAAGCTTGTTGAATCTTAGTCCGATTTGCTATACTCAGTAACTCTGATTCCGAGTTTTCCCTGTATTGATTCCCTTTTCATAATTTTATCCATCTTTTTATGGAATACAGACTCCAAATCTACTCTCATTGCCAAAGAGTGACCTAGGATAAGGATCAGTAGATCAGCTAGCTCTTCAGCGGCCTCCGAATCTGGTTTTCCTTTCGTTATTGCAGCTGATAGCTCTCCTAGCTCTTCCACTGTCAAGGCTAACCTATAACCCATGTCGTGACCATTGTTTTCAACTGATTCGAAAGAGTGCTTATGATGAAATTGAGCTACTCTTGACATCATTGTTTCCCAAGATCCATCCGGAAATAGATTCACTTCACTTGATATCCAATCACTGACACTCGTGTTCCTCGCCATAGAGGCCCTAGTGGGGAGAGAGAAATCAACTTTGAGATTGGCTAGAAAGTGTATTCTTGGAGGAGCATGGAAATACATGATGATACTCGTGACCTCATTGTCGAAGCTAATTTATCAACAGAATGATGATCAATAATAGCTTGTGGGTCGCTAGGATTTTTTCCTGCCGCCCAGTTAGATGAGCAGGCAAGTGCTACATGTGGAATTTCTATTTCTGAGACTAGTCTACTTTCTGGCCCTAACGTCATACCTACAGTGTCAGCTCCAAGTCTCTCTAAAGCAATTATCTCCGAGGGCGACTCGAACTGTGGACCTACGCATTGGGCCACAATTACGCCTATTGGAGTATGCCCCTGATTTTCAGAGAGAGAAATCTGACATAGGGACATTGCCTTCTGATCAAAGGATGAAGTCCTATCAAAGTGTTCCGCGTCATCATCGAAAAATGTCCATGGCTTAATTGCTAGATCTAGTACATCAGATGTGATGCCAATAGTTCCAGGTGGCATATCTGGCCTCATTGATCCCACTGAGTTTACACTCATTATTAGGTCTGGTTTGAGGCTCTTAACAGCCATTATGTTGGCCCTATGATCAATTTTATGAGGGGGCGTTCTAGCATCACCCTTTGCATGGTGCCTGTCAATAACTGCAACTGTACCATCGCGTAAGTGGGAAATCTTTACTGGGACTTCACCCCAATCAGTCTCTATTCTCAGTGAAGTATTAGGGGATACTGAATCTATATCATCGGAAAGGTTGCTCATTCCTGTACCACAAATGACCGCAATGCGGGCCATTTGATCACTCCATTATTCTAGAGATTAAATCTGCCTTCTTTCCAGAAACTGGTTTTCCCGCTTCTTTGAGTATTACCTTGAGTTCCGCGACAGTCATGCTTTCGTAGTCTAAGGACGATTCTGATTCATCGATTTCCAAGGTTTCTGATTCAGTAATATCGGACGACTCATCATTATCTGGCTCATCGATGTCAGCCTCTTCTTCAGTAACCTCAACGTCCTCTACCTTGGATGCCTTTTCATCAGCCTTGATTTCTTCAAGAGTAGGTCCTTCTTTGGTCGTCACTCCTGACTGAATAAGTTGCGTCCTTCTAATCATAGTCATTCTTATGGGGCTAATTTTTGATGCTTCTTCCTTGATTAGCGCTTCGAGCTCGCCATCCATGACGGATTTCTGTAGTGCGACCCATGTCGAGGAAGCCCCGGCTTTCAGAATTGTATCTCTAGCTATCGACCTCATCTCATTCTTTTGACTAGACTTGACTCTCTCCCTAGTAAGTATGAGGGGCTTGAATCTTACATAGAAACCATCTTCTGTGACTACGTCTACAGTATCATCGATCTTTCCCCTGTCTCTTCTTACCTGCCTTCTGACGTGATCTTGCATCATTTGATGTCCTATGAACTCAGTAATGGCATCGGTTCCAAGAACCTCCGTGACTCTGAATTTTATTTTCACGTGCATCTTCGAGAAATCACCGTCAAGCTCATTCTGCATAATTTCGTAATTTCTTCCAATAATCATATCGGGTTCTTCGGCAAGAGTCTCGCCTATCACCCTGTAAGACCAAGGATTTCTTGGTGCCCTGATGGAAAACCATCTCTTTGACTTCCACTTATCTTTCTGCCTTCGTGCCGCTGCTCTTGCCTTTGCTCCCTTTGCCATTACAACGACCTCATCATCGGGGGCTTCCCCGTTCGCGGCCATGCGACCTGCCCTTAGTATTTGAAACAGGCCCCAATAATGCCCATCGAGGTAAGTGACTATGAATTGTCTGCTCCGCCATCGTTACATGGGGATACTCAGAGCTGAGTGGCGTGTGCATATTTCCGCAATAGACGAGCATGATCTGGTGGAGCAGTCATTAGAATGGCTATGCGGCATTGAAGGAACGGTAGATTGGTCAAAACAGAAGTCTTTCCATGGCCCCAGCTTGGAGACTGGGATAGTGAAGATTGAGAGGAGGAAGCTGGCAGTTGATAGCCTTAGGAGGCTAGGATCGACCATACATCAGAAGCTTCTGGATGATGGCTTGGAGAAAAGACTGGATGAACATAAGAATTTGCATGTGAGAATATCGCTCTCGAAACTTGTGAGGGGTGAGCTCGAGCTATCTGATGATAGAGTGAGAGAGACAGTCGTAAAGGGGACGTTCAAGATTGAAGCATATCCTGGTCAGAATCATCTAGATATTGCAACGGAACTGATTAGAAGTATGACTTAGGCGTTTTTGAAGCAAAATTATGAGCAAGGATTCAAATGCCGATGCGTTAGAGACGGTACGATAGAGTATGACCCACGTAGTAACTTCAGCATGTGTTGATCACAAATATCAAGACTGTGTTTCTGTATGTCCAGTGGAAGCTTTTAGGGAAGCGGACAATTACTTAGTGATTGATCCAGATGAGTGCATAGACTGCGCGGCATGTGTTGCTGAGTGCCCAGTGGAAGCTATTTTCGCAGATACGGACCTTCCAGATGAGCATGAAGCTTGGTTGGAAAGAAATGAAGAGGAATCTCCGGACCTCCCAATAGCTGAAGGCGACTCGCCAGTTCTGGCGTAATTGTTAGGGCAATCATGACATAGGTTCATCAGTACTTAGTCGTAGCCTTAACCATGAGCACAAACCTTGACTTAGCACAAATGCGTCACGGAACCGAACTTCTGAAGAGAGGTTTTGCCAAAATGCAAGAGGGCGGAGTTGTAATGGATGTAGTGACTCCTGAGCAGGCACACATAGCAGAAGATGCTGGGGCTGTTTCAGTTATGGCGCTTGAGAGGGTGCCTGCAGACATCAGGGCTATGGGCGGTGTCGCCAGAATGAGTCATCCAGATATGATTGAGGAAATTATTGAGACGACTAGTATACCTGTTATGGCCAAGGCAAGAATTGGCCATAGCGAAGAAGCCCGTGTCCTTCAACACCTAGGTGTTGACATGATAGACGAGTCGGAAGTACTTACTCCCGCAGATCCATTTTTTCATATTCCAAAAATGGACTTTACCATTCCATTCGTGTGTGGTTGTACTAATCTTGGCGAAGCAGTAAGGAGGATTGCGGAAGGGGCGGCTATGATACGTACTAAGGGCGAAGCTGGTACTGGTAATGTCGTTAGTGCCGTCCAACACTCTATCCTTGTAACAAGAGAAATCGAATATGTATCTAGTATAATTAACAGCTCTCAGAATGATCGCTATGAGAAATTTATCGGGACTATAATGGATGGTTATCATCGAGTCGAAAAGGCTTCAAGGTTTGATTTGGAAAGTGTCGATACCCCCTTCGGAAAATTAGAAGATTTACAGAAAGATGTAGAGAAGGTAGTAGCAGAAGTAGTTGATTTGGGGCGACTTCCTGTCGTGACCTTTTCAGCTGGAGGAATAGCTACTCCAGCAGATGCTGCTCTCATGATGAGCCAGGGGATGGATGGAGTATTCGTTGGTTCTGGAATCTTCAAAAGTTCCGATCCGGCCAATACTGCCGAAGCAATTGTTATGGCAACTCATCATTACAAAGATGCACAAGTGGTTGCTGAGGCCTGTTCAATGATAGGTGAAGCAATGCCCGGACTAGAGATAGAAACTCTTGAAGTAAGACTTGAAGAAAGAGGTTGGTAGGACTATTTTCGGACTTTTCTGAAAGCTCCAACTTTTCTTGTCTTTTTTCTTTTGATTGAAGTAGCTGGATTGGCCGTAGGTGATGCTTGTGGATCGCCTGACATAGAGCCACCGAGTGTTAAGGAGCCCTCAGAGAGTAGCTTATCAGCAAGTGATTCAGCTAATTCTTCATCTTTGTCTGGGGTTTTTAGAGCATTCCTGACAGACTCATTATGATCTCTTATTACCCTAGCCCTCTCCTCTCTCCTAGATTTAATTTCGTCTCTGGCTTCGTTGACTTCTTTCAGAAGGGCCTCTATTTCAGCATGTACTGTATTAGCCATTTCCTTGGATTCGACGAATATCTCATGCAACCTATCTCCTTCGGATCTGAGAAAGTCTCTTTCCTCTAGCATGGGCTTTACTTCTTCCCATATCATATCTGCTTCCTCATGAGCGCTTTTCATGGCTTCGTGTTGTGCATCGGCTTCTACCTTCAATGTTTGAATAGTGCTTTCCAAATCACCAAGATCAATATTTATGGCTTCGAATTCGGCGGCTTTGGGGAGTAGCTCATCCCTTCTGGAAGCTAGATTCTTTAAGGTCCTGAGAAGTCTATTTTCGGCCTTTAGGGTCAAGGTTCCATCTGTCATCAGCTTATTCTCTATAGCGGATATCTCAGCTATTGCCTCGGATAGCTCTACAATCTCTGACTTTGCCTTTCCTGCCTCACTTCTACGCCCTTTCTTACTACCTATGATTTCCCTGATTCTAGATTGAATGGCATCCCTCTGAACTTGATGAGCCTTGGCCCTAGCCCTAACCTCTTTCTGTTCGGATAGCTTCTCCTCGATACTGGCCCTGATTTCCTTGGATTGTTCTTGCACAGAATTTCTTGAGTCTGCGGCCCTCCTTGCATTCTCATTATGAGAGGCTCTCTGATCCCTCATTCTCCGAAGCCTTGCCTCCATAGCATGAAGCCTGGTTTTGAGATCATCATCGGGACCGACTTCCTCACCGTTCACGACGGTGCGAGACGGGGATTGTTCTTGAATGGAACTCATTAGACTAGTCCAAGCACAGAACCGGCGAAAGGCAGTAGTGGAGAGGTTATTGCAATTAAGGCGCCGATCATGAATATTGCGCCAACTGACCTTCTGGTCCTTGTAATCAAATCACTTCCTACTTGGACATTAAGAACTCTTCCGGATATTAGATTGCCGGAATCGTCTTCGAGTCTTACTGTTACTGTAGCCTCGCCCTTTATCGAGGGTAGGAGGCTTTGCCATACTATGCTGGTGCTATTAGTCATCTCTTGTATCATAGAAGATAGAGGAAGGGGATTCAGGGGGTCTGATGAGGCGTTGAATGGTTGCGAGTGCAGCTTATAGACGCATTCATTAGGCTTGAAATCAGGAGTTTGAACTTTCAATACTAAGTCTCTGGATTCATCGCCAGAGTTCAAAATGAATGCGAAGAGATTTGCCTGACCTACAACTAAATTCTCCATATCTACATCAAACCAAAAGCCGCCATCGGACCTACTCATTCCTCTCCTCATCCTCATCCTGTCATGAAGTCTGAAAAATGGCTTACATTCTGACCTAGCGTGCTGTAGGAGCCTGTCCCATGTCTCTTCACCGACCTCCGGATGTCTAAACAGGCCATCAATAGCTGTTGGCTCAACCATGATGGCTAATTTTGACCTAAATTCTGATTCTGAAATGAGAGATGATCGTCGTAGATGCAGAAGAAGAAGAAGGGCCTCTTGTAACTCTGAAACGGTATGTCCATCCCTAAGTTCCGATCTTACTGTTTTCAGATATTCAGTTATTCTTATCCCCAAGAGTGGATCAATATGGGCCTTGATAACATCGTTGAAAGGCCTGCTAAGTAGTGCTGGATGTATGGGAGGTGAGAAGGCTTGTAGCATCCCCCATGGCTCAGAAGCATTGAACCTTGACCTCGAAGATATTAGATGGACACCATGCCCTGCCAATAGTGACCCAGTGGATAATGCTAGTAGAACTGGACTAACCTGTTCATCACTTGAGGGGAACCATAGGGATAGAGCGAGAAGGATTGATGCAGTCACTATTAGAGATGAGGTAGCTGTAACCTGTCTAATGGTGCCATCTATTGTGGCCCTCATCTCAGCATAGCCATGAGAGCTCCTGAATGTAAGTCCTGAAGACGTAAGTGCGTCCGCCTCATGATGAAATATTGTTCTGGTGTAAGTCATCATCCTTAGTAGAATTGATAGTAGAAAAATATCCGCTATTAGAATCAGTAACGCAGCAAAATAGGTGGCACGGACCAGTGAAAAACCTCCAGCGGCCTCTCTCAGGGTATCGTCCCACCAAGCGGTGTCATTGCTACCGTAGGACTGCGCTGCGCCCAAAAGAAGTATTGCCAGTAGAGGCAGGAACAGTACTAGCCTAGCACCCCCGCTAACAAGTAGGCGATCTATTCTCAGAAGAGTCGATTCCTTGGAGCGTAAAGTATCATCCATCCAACTCGTACCTGAATTGGGAATATTGGTAACTGGTACTGATGGCGCTGGTGGGGCCATTTCTGCAAGATCATCTGCAAGGGACTGTAAATCTCCATCATTTCCATCAGTGGTAGTCAATTCTATACCTCCGTACGAGTCAGTATCTTTCCTTTCAAGGATTTACTGAGAGATATTAATTGGCCGTCAAATTTTATTCCTTCATCTTCTACTGAGATTTTTGATCCTAAACTAATTCCGAATGATTCTAAGGTTTTCAGTTCACTGCCATGAACTGTTATGGCCTCAATAGAGGCCAAGGTTCCGATTGGAAGAAATGCGAGGGGGAGCAATACATTCTTTCTTACTGGGTCCACTCTTCTATCAATAACTGGAATTTTCGCCCCTTCTGTTGTTTTTTCTGGGTATCCTAGCATTCTATCCAATGCTTCTTCCAAATCTAAGGACATGTTATGCTCCATCTTACATGCTGATTGCTTGATATCCCCCTCAAATCCGATGACTTCCCCTAATAGAATCTCTAGAAGACCTTCTCTTCTCTTCACCCTTGCCGCATGTTTGAAACCTTCTGGAGTCAGTCTACACCCCTTGTATGGGACATATGTCAGAAGATTCCTAGAGGATAGTCTCTGCATCATTTCAGTAGATGATGCATTACTAACGCCCATGATTTTTGCTAATTCTGAGGTTTTCAAAATGGTACCTGGTTCAATGTCATATATCTCAAAGATACGCTTGAGGTACATCTCTTCATACTCACTCAGTTGGGGCATGCTAATCACCCCTCAGTGCCATGAATTCGCCCCTACAAGCTGGACATCTTGACATAACCGGCCTCTTCTCCAAGGGTACCTTGAGGAGTTGGTCACATGAAGGGCACGGTAGGATGTCATCTGAGCTTGAAGATTTTAAAGAGTTATTAATCGGTTTTTCTAATAGTATACTATTACTTTTGATTGGGGTATTTTCAATTACCTTAGCAACCTTCTTGACCCCGACTTCGAAGCTGTTTGAACAAGCAGGGCACCTTACCCTCCCAACATGACCCCCAGGAATACTGAGTCTCTGACTACAAGTTGGACAGGAGGCTTCGATATTATCAATTTCCCTTCTCTTCTCTATTCTTGATATAGGTACCGAGTTTTCATTAGCAGTAGTGGGTGTTCTTTCTGTGGCGACACGCCAGAATGCAAGAAGTACCATCATCAGGACTAAGCCCGATAGGGCGCCCAATAGAGCGGCTGTCGTATCAAATGGTAGCTTGAATTCATCAGATGGTTTTTGGTTTGATTGTATGGAAATATTTCCCAATGCGTGATTCGAACCTGAAGAGAATTTGACCTGGAGAGCAGTAGATCCTTCGTCCTGCCAATTCTGAACAGACATTGTGAAATTCCTTGATTCACCTGCGGATAATGAAGTTAGGCTTAGTCTTGATTCTTGGAAAATCATTCCATCGGATACCCTCGATAGTGTAATCTCCCCGGGAAGTGTTTTTGAATTCCCTGAATTAGAAATAGTACATTCAACAACCAATACTGCTGAAATATCAACTATTTCTGGGTCTTGAATGCATGAAGAAATATCCACAATGGGAATTGGTCTTATCAAATCTATGTCTAAAAACGGAAGCTGTTCGGATGACCAACCAATGGGTGTTAGAGAAATTCTAATTTTATCAGATTCAATACTGGGATCTGAAATTTGCAGGTCTAGGTTTCTAACCCCCTGATTGAGAAGAACTGAGAATCTCTGGAGCTCATAGAAGGAGCCTGTTACATATTCACTTATCGAAACTTCGACCTGTCTTGATGGACCATCTGAGAGCATTATCCAATAGCTTATCTGTAGGCCACTATCAATAGCCCATTCATTAGAGTATAACCCCAACTGGGAATCTTGCTGAGGCAGTATTGTAATTGTGTGGGATCCGGTTAGAGAGGTAGAGACGCCTCCGATATCACTGATTACTTGCCAAGTCATCTCCTTGTTGCCAGATATCAGGAAATTAAAGTCCGCGGAAACTTCCCTACTTGACCCAGGGCTAATACTAACATATGCGCCATTGTGAATTATTGTATCATTAGAATGCGATAGCCTAAGCCACACAGTCCCTTGTTCTGTGCCCTCATTCTTGACGAGAATTGAGGCTGTTAGGGTATCTCCTACGTTAGCTGGCTCACCAGTAATTGCAATTACAGCATCACCCGCAGAACTGAAGATGATTGGATTTGGTCCGACGATAACTTCCGTAATTTTTGAAATACTGGAAGATGAGTTATTGGTTAAAATCTCGAACTTGAATGAGTATATTCCTTCGGAAAGAGGCCCTAGAGTAATCTCAGAAACCTTTTCTTGGTCCTGTGGCCAATATTCCTGTTGACTCATGGAGGTATACCATATACCGTTAGAAAGTATTTTCAGTTCCCATGACCCGTTTATCGCATCCGAACTAGGGTTATTCACTGAAATTGAGATTGATATGTGATCTCCATCTGAGATGGTCTCATTTCCATTGGGTAAGGATGTAGATTGATTCACTACGGTAAAATCCCATGAAGAAGGATCTTGAATCACCAAATCATTAGATTGTCGTGAGTCTGCAGACGCAGGAGTTGATATTATGAGGCAGAAAATAATTAATACAATCTGGAAAGTCGCATACTTCATCTACGCCCCTCAAAACTTCCGCCATGTGGAGGCGTATCAAACAAACCCTTCCCAAGGTCACATAGTGACCTTTAACAGACGGTCCCGGCTGGAGCGAGAATGTCATGGATGCTCAACTGTTACTTGAGGTCAAGCCCGAAGAGCTTGCAGAGGGCCTGCTATCTAGGTGGAAGGCTTTGGAAGAGCAACTTCCGAGCGTAATTAGAAACCTCGAGGCAGAGGAAGAGTCCCTTTTACCACGTATGAAAAGAGCGATTGAGGCTCATAGGATTGCTAACGAGTCAGTAGCATCCAAAAAGGAAGAGCGGAACTCCTCACAGGCCGTTGCAAGGTCCAAGCTTACTGAGGTAAAAGAGTCAGTTGAGTTACTTTCAACTAAGGGCGGAATGGTTAGTTTGGACCCAGAGTGGAAGAAAATCAAGCTACTTGAAGAGTTAGAAAATATAGAGGCTAAGATAGAAACATCTGCTTTGGACCATAAAGAAGAAAGGAAATTGATCGCTAAGAGGAGGAAAGTGATAGAGCAGAATGAAAAGTGGTTAAAGGATAGACGTGAATCGAATCCTGAAATGTCAAAATATATAGAGTCCAGAAAGGTGATGATTTCTAATTTCAAGGTTTCTGAGAGTGCGCATAGTAGAATGTTGAAAGCTGTTGAGAAGGCTCAGCCGTTGTATGAAAAAAAGGTAAAGCTCCAGACTGAGATTCGTGATACTAGGAGGCAGTTAGATAGGGCTAAGGAGCTCTATGCACAGTCATCGGACGCTATTTCTCTTTGGGAAGGAAAACTCGCTTCGGGTTTTGGAGATGAAGTATCTGGATTCGATGATCTATTACTAGATATGAATAGGGTTTTGGAGGGGGGTCCCTCTTCCTTTGCTAAGAAAAGAGTAGAGAAGAAAAAGGTGAGGGAAGAAGAATGAGTGATTCTACTGAAATTAACTCATTCCAGGACTTGGAAGATCTAGATGGCCATGAGGTCCAAGAGATTCGCAGTGGCTTTGAGAGGGAATTGGGCTCTATTGAGGGTGAACGTAGAGATCTTAGATCCGAGAGGATGGACTTAGTGAATAGGGTTAGGACATTGAGGGATGTCGTAGGGCAGATGGAGGGCGCCAACTCTGAAAGAAAGGCTCTGTTGAGGAAATTTCACGAGATAAGGAAATCCGCAGACTCATCTAGAAAAAGGAGGGATGAAGTCAACAGACTAATTCCCCCTCCAATGGATGTTCTTAGAGAGTGGCTCTCTGAAACACACAGAAGACTTACTACTATCGATAATGATCTTACTGCTGTACCTACACTACCTCGTGAGCTTGAGGCCTTCAGAAGGTTCTTTGAGATTCAAGCCTCAATAAAAAAGAAGTCAGAGTCTGAGGTTGCTCACTCTGAATACGTCCTAAGGGGCAAAGAGATGAGGGAGGTCACATCTAAACTAGATGAGGGCCGTAAAGATAAGGAGGATTTGGAAGTCAAAGTTAATTCTGAATCTGGGGAAGATAACAGGATGACAAGAAACGAAGTCAATAAGATTAGCAGAAGGATTTCAAAAATTGATAAGAGGATCGAAGTCATGGAAACTATTAGGAAGGCTCTCAGAAAAGACTTGTCGAGGGTGAAATCGTATCAAAGAATAACCGGAGGGAGGAATAGTAAGGTTAGGTTTTCAGAAATTAAGGCCAAAGCTAAGACAGGGGGCTCACTTAGCACTGTGGAGCTAGATGCTTTACTGGGTACAGGAAGTCTTTCTGATTTGACCTCAGGGCCTTCAGCTGGAGAAGGAAGCGGAAATGCTGCTAAGGATCAATCACACAAGAAGAGAAGGAGAATTGGGGTATCCCGGAGAGGGCCACGTAAAGGAAATCTAGCTTCTAAGAGGGAAGAGTGAAAAAAACGCTTACTATGTCCTTAAATGTCAATTCAAATTCGGTCAAAAGGAGGTTATGTATTGGAGCTCGACGAGATAACCGAAGTCTTCGCTCCGGCAAAGCAATCTCTCGAGTCTGGATTGGATGAAAAAAGAGATCTTAGAGACGACTTGAATGCTAAAGTAAGAGTATATCTTGATACTAGGAATGAAGTTAATCGCCAGGTTAAGGAGCTCATTTCCGAGGTACGTTCTCAGAAAGAGATACGTGACGAAGCAAATTCAAGAGTTAAGGAACTGAAGGTAGAAAGAGCCGGTAAATCGGACGATTTAAAGATCATAAGGACTGAATTGAGGGAAATACTCTCCCGACTGGATGAGAATGGAGAAAGGGGGAAAAAACCGTCTGGACCTTCTCCCTCTAAAATTAAAGCCAAGATGGATGCTCTTGAAAGGAAATATGAGAGGGGCGGTTTTACTGGGGCCAGTGAGAAGGGATTCTTCAGAGAGATGAAGAAACTGAGTCAGGAACTGAAAGAAGCAAAAAATTCCAATAAGGACGGAGGTAGGCTTAGCGAACTGAAGTCTGGCGTACGTAGTGCAGAGAGACTTCAAGAAGAAGCCCATAATAGGGTCGAGAAGGCAGTAGTTGATGCTCAGGAAGCTCATGACCTAATGGTAGAATTATCCGAAGAAGTAGATAGATTGAGAGATCAAGCTAATTCAGCTCATTCAGGACTTACCAAATCGAAGAAGGAAGCTGATTCTGTGCATAGCCTGTATATTGTTTCCCTCAGATGTATTCATTCAATACAGGATCTGATCAAGGCTATCGAAACTAGATCTAGGGGCGGTACAATGGATGAAAAGCCTGAGGTCTCGGATTTAATGTCGAAACTAATGTCTGGAGATACACTATCTACAGAAGAGCTGATGTCATTACAGAGAATTTAGGATAACGGAAATGTCCTCCCATTTATTCCGTGTAATACCGAGTCTTCTCTTCCTTCAACTTCGATGACCCATGCGGGTAATCCTGAAGTCTTACTTGAAATTTCTATCGATTCTAGCTCTACTCTCCACCATTCAAGCATTACACTCCTAATGGAATCCTCCTTTTGTTCCGTTTCTCCCTGCCTCCTAGTATCCAAAATACTTGGTAAGCTGGAAATTAGTACTTCATCACTCTTCCAACGTGAGTCAGGAGGATGGACTAACCTCAATGGTGGTAATTCGATCATATTTTTGGAATCCTTGAAAATAGTTATTGAAGAAGACCAAGGATCTTCTATAATTGACCATATATTTTCCTCGATATCTCCTTCTGGAGAAACTATTGAGCCATTCACTTCCCAAATTTTACAACAGAGCAATACGGGGTAGGTGAGTGCCCCCTCAAGACCGCTCTGAACTAGCCATGAGTCGAGGTTCACCACTGGAGCTATCGTTCCAACGAGATTAGTTTCATGATCGACTGCTGACTTATCGCCGATTTGTTCTTGATGCTGAAATACTTTGGGCGATGAAACTGTCAGATCCCCAGAGAGGATCGCATCTCCAAACCATACTGACATTTCATCGGGACCCCATGCAACAACCTCTGATCCAAGAGGGAGCATAGACGAGAAGTCCTCTGGCAAGTTCCTTTGACTGAGGATCCAATGCCTACCAGAGGGGGCATCTACTGACCATCTCTCTAATTCAGCCCTGCTGATCGGCAATATGTCGGATGGGATATGCCAAACATTGACACTCGCCCCATTGATCTCACCAAATTCTGGGACCCTCTTAGCAACCCCTAGTAATATGAAACCTGGGATGGAAATGTGACTTCCAAACTCATCGAGGGTTACTCCCTTCGCAGAAAGTAGTTGCCTTACTGCGTCTTCCATGTCATACTGATGGGAGCCCCAGACTTGAAGCGTCCGCTAGAAGCGCTGTCATATGACGCCATTAGATGATATTTTCACAGATTGTGCTGAAGTGACAATAGTTCACTCTGCCCGGGATCAATGATACACAAGGCACTGACAGAGAAGGGCCTGGCACAAGCGGCACCTAGTTGCCTATTGACCATGTTTTCTACCCTATGGACAGTGACACCTGGGTGACTGTCTATGATTTCCGTAAGGAATTTTTCAGGACAGTTCGCGGCCACTAAGACTAGTCTGGCATCTCCCCTGGAGCATGCCCCCATGGTTTCCCTCTGGCCAAATATTATTGTTCCCGTACTCAAAGCCTGTTTCAGGTTTCTTGTTAAATCCATTTTTTCACCCCTATGCCTCATCTGGAATATAGTATAAGTCAACACTTCCAGTTCCTAGAGCTATGGGCTGACCCACAACGATATTCTCTGTGACGCCCCTTAGTTCGTCTCTCTCACCGATAATTCCGGCTCTCAGTAAGTGAGATACGGTAACCTCGAAAGCGGATCTAGCGAGAATACTATGCTTGGTTCCGCTCACACCGTGCCTCCCTATTGCCCTTACCTCGCCACTGCTAGTCATTACGTCGGAAACGGTGATAAGATGCCTTACATCGACTTCAAGACCTGCTCCCTCCATCGTATCTGACATTTCATTGATAATAGCCTGCCTGGCTGCTTCAATGCCCAAATAGGACTGAATCTCGTTGATGTTGTTAGTGTATGTCCTAGACCTGTCTATGCCAGCAAATTCACTTACCTTGGGAAGATTAGACCCTATGGTGGAGATATAATATTCCCCATTCTCACCAGCCTGAACGTTTGCCCTAGCAATACCCCTAATCCCCTTAAGCTGAAGCTTCTTTATTTTGTCTTCTAACTGAAGGAGATCTGTGTATGTTGGAGGATCTGTAGCTAGAGTCTCCAAGTCGTCTTTCTTTGCAACGCCCGGAATTATCTTTAGTTCGGAAGGTTTGTCATCAGAGTCTGATTGGATGTAAAGCCTCAAAGCCCTACTTAGCTTATCCTTTACCTCTGCACCATTCATGTTCTTGAGCCTCATATTGGATTTATTCAATTTCAGACTAAGATATCTCTGAGCGACCTCGACATCTATATTTGCGATGTCACTAGTAGTTGTGGCTTCAAGACCAGCTGCAATTTCTCTAACTAGCTTCTCGTTGGTTCTGAGTGGTTTACCCTTGGAATTTTGCTCATTCAAGAAGATTCTCATCGTTGGAGTGTTTGGGGTTTTCCTAGCATCGACAATTTCTATTATTCTAGGCAAACCCTGAGTTACGTTAACTGTAGCCACACCAGCATAGTGGAATGTCCTCATTGTCATCTGTGTCCCAGGCTCTCCTATCGATTGTGCAGTAGTGATTCCAACTGCCTCGTAAGGATCGGCTCGGGAAATCATCAGCGATGCTTTGGCTGAGTTAATTACCTTCTTGGCCTTGGCAGGAGTGATTTTCTTTGTCCCTCTCGCCCTGATTCCTTCTGTCAGATCCATAATCATCCTTGGTGTGAGGACGACATTCGCATCGACTGAAGCAGACAATAGCTGTTGGTATATCTCGTCTTGATGGTCAACATCTCTTAGAATTTGTGAAATCTTAGAGTCATTGTCGAACACCTCCAGAGGAAGCATTGACTTTCTCCTTCTCCTGGACGCCGCAGACTTTCTTCGGACTACTGTCTTCTCGGTGGAGGCCGCCGCACTCCTAGCTGATTTAGTGGAAGCGGCCATCAGATCACTGATCCTCTGTGCCGTTCCAGAGTCAATACCGCATATCTGAGCTATCTGACCTGGTGTCAAGACCTTTACGTCGTCCCACTTTCTATCATCGGCTAGCTTGTGAGCGTACTCCTCATCGATCTGTAAATCCATGAGCTTCTTCTTAGTGGCACTCTTTACAACCATCAGTCCTCACCTCCAAGAGCGTCGTCTAAGACCATGGTAACATCGAATGGCTTTCCACCTCGACTTCTTGCAGGGTCGACGCCATCTTCCCCGTACTCGAACTGAATGATCCTGTTTGCGGTATTCCTAACTGAGCCCATGCCGTCATTGACGACTTTGAGATCGTCCATGGCATTGATGAGTCTCCTCTGCATATATCCTGACTTGGCTGTCCTCACGGCGGTATCCACAAGAGACTCCCTGCCCGAAACTGATAGCATAAAGAATTCAGTGGGCTCTAGTCCTCGCTTGAATGAGGATGCTACGAATCCTTTCTCCTGTGCCCCTTTGGCATTACGAGCGAAATGAGCCAGAACTCTATCTTGATATCCTCTTTCGAGACGCTTTCCACGAACCTTTGGTTGCCCTATTGAACCAGCCATCATTGCTAGGTTGTCCATAGATCCTCTTGCTCCTGATGTTGCCATCATTACGGCCGCGTTATCGGAACCGAGGAATGACTTAGCTACGTTTCCTGACTCAGTCTTGGCTCCGTCTAGTATCATTAGGATATTCTCCTCGAGAGTCTCAAGGGGGGTCCTTCCTGGACGAGTGTCGTATCTACGACCGTCCTTTCCGAACTTCTCCAGCTCTAAATCTACTGCATCGCTACCACTTTGGTTAATTTTCAAAATTTCATTCTTAGCCTCTGGCGGTAGATCTTCGTCATCGATACCGGTGGTGAAGCCCAATGACGTGCAAATCGAGATTGTCATCCGGGTCATCCTATCAAGGAACTCAGCTCCTGCCTCCGAACCGTGAGTATGTACTACTGCATCTAGGAGCCTTCCATCTTCAGCCCCTATTCCTCTCTTATCTATTGTACCTGTGACGTTACCCTTTGAAACTCTAACGTTATCCCCAATCCTGCTAATGTAATCGAGTTTGAATCCCTCGGGCACAATTAGACTGAGGATGTCGGTGCCTTTGTATCCGACAACCCCATCTTTCACAACCTCGGGAGGAAGTTCCCCATCCCAGTTTGTATCCCCTAAGACCTCCATGACAAGTTTCTTTGGGAGAACTCGATCACCGTGTGTAAGTAGGTATGCACCTGATATGTGATCGTGAATACCTCCAATGACGCTTCCTCCGTATCTCGGAGTAATGATGTGTTCTTGGACTCTCATCAGTATCTTGGCCTCTGCCCTCGCCTCTTCACTCTGAATTACATGGAGGTTCATCTCGTCACCATCGAAATCAGCATTGTATGGTGTACAATCTGCCAGATTGAATCTGAAAGTCTTACCTGGCATCACTCTTACTTCATGCACCATCATAGACATCCTGTGCAATGAAGGCTGCCTGTTGAACAGAGAAACATCCCCATCTATCAGGTGCCTTTCTACAACAACACCCGGTCGCGGGTTACCATCTAGATCGTGGGTGCTAAGTCTGTCTTCAATATCGGTTCTTTCTACGTTTCCATAGTCATCTTCTATTTCCGGACTGCCGCAATGTGGGCAATTCACTTCGAGATGCTCTGGCAGATACTCCCCTGGATGTTCCATCTCCCACTTCCATCTGTAGTGGATAGCGGCTCGTGGGTCGTTCTCTGCAATTGGTAGCCCTCTTTCGTCTTCGCCTCTAAGATTGGATAGGGTTGATTCCAGATCAACGCCCCACTCTTCTTCTAGCTCACCGAATGAGTTTCTTCTCTTTTGTGTCATCAGAACTAAACCGGGCAGGAAATTGGGGGCTGGTAGAACTTCATTCAAGTCTGGCCTATACCCTGTGTAGGGCTCATCATCGCTACCTGAGTCGCATTGGGGGTTCAAGCATCTGAATCCTGACCATATATACTTCGTTCGATCAGTTATTCTTACTCTAAATCTGTCACCTCTAATGATGTAATTTACACCTGGGTGCACATCAGGGCCCCTGAGAATCATCTGCCTGAGTTGTTCCCTGTTTCTAGTCGTGACCCTAATGGGAACAGTGAGCTCCTTGGCAGTTTGCACCGGTATACCAACTTCGTTGATTCCGAGATTCGGGTCAGGGCTGATCACCGTTCTAGCGCAGAAGTTAACCCTCTTCCCTGACAGGTTGCTTCTGAAGCGACCCTCCTTTCCTTTGAGTCTTTGAGCCAGAGTTTTGAGTGGCCTTCCAGATCTGTGCCTCGCTGGGGGGATGCCACTGGTCTGATTGTCAAAGTATGTAGTGCAATGGTACTGAAGAAGTTCCCATAGATCTTCAACAATGAGCTGGGGG
>MDSV01113469.1_pt1 | contig 50885 bp, 55 predicted proteins | sample 810851 | NCBI WGS metagenome assembly MDSV01 (sample SAMN05326640, study PRJNA326480) | marine metagenome | isolation source: seawater | place: Atlantic Ocean: North East | collected 2012
ATAATGCACGAATCTGAAGCATTTTTATGCCTGCAATGAAGACCACCAATACAATTAAAATTGAGGCTGTAATCCCAATACGCTTCCGTATATTTGTTTTATTAATGATACTCATAATATGGCTGTAAATCTGGAATTAAAGCTGCAAGATATAAAGGCTTATACTGTTAAATTCTTTTTTATATAAGATTTTTGTATATAATTAATACGTATAACTGATAAAAAACTTAATTAGGCGTGGTGGTAATTTGAACCACTATTAATTGCTGCAGTTCGGTACAGTTGTTCAGTAAGCAGTACGCGAGCCATTTCATGAGTTAGCGTCATCTTTGATAAAGCTATTATATGATCCGACTGCTCTTTAACTGAAGCATGTATACCATAGGCACCACCAATAATAAAAACTGCGTTTCTTCCCTGTAATTGTTTGAGTTCCTTTGAAAAAGCAAGCGATGTACGTTCTTGGCCCTCTTCAGAAAGCAGGTAAATCACCCCCCCTAGGCGCTTTTGTAAAGCATCCAAAATACGTTGTCCCTCGGAGGCAATAGTTCCGTCCTTGAGTTCAATGACTTCGCAACTTCCTTGCCGCCTAAGACGCTTGGTATAATCTGCGCATAGTGAGGCAAGCGCACGACTTTTCATCTTACCTACAGCAAGGATGGTATACCGGTACATAAAGCTAGACAATAGAGCGCTGCGATGGATTAGAACGTAATAGGTTCAATTTGGCGACTTGTAGTTCTTTGCGTAACTATCAACTGACTGAAACAAAGAATCTGCAAATGCTGCTACACTGACCAATATCAGTTGTAACTCGGTATCACTAAAAGCAATAAAATCTCCCTGCCTAAAAACTTTTCGCTGCTCTGAAAGCTTCGCATTTAAAGATTGTTTTGGCTTAACTGCTTCCACGGCATCGACTCCACCAGAAAGCCTAACTGCTTTGTATTCGACCACTAATTCACCATTAGAGTCTAGCTGCGCAGAGCGCACCTGTCCACCTTGCTTCACCAAAGCATGCATACAAAATGACAATGATGTAATGCTATCCTCCATTTCGCATAGGACACCATAGTCCTGCTCTAAAAGGTTAAATTTTTCATCTAACTGCGCGCTTATGAACTTTTTTTGCGAGCGCTGAGCAACTTCTTGTGAATCCTTAGAGACTTCATTTTTTGCATGTGTCGCCTTCACTAAAGCAAGTAAGAAGTGTGCATTATTTAGCGCAGTAACCGACAAGTTTAAGATATCACCAATTACTTGGCGCAGCATTAAATCTCCTGCGTACGCTTGCATCTGCTCAAAATTTTGATGCCGAGAAGCGACAGGCATAATTAGTGGCGCCTTAGCGTAACGGACATAATCTTCTTCGCGCACGCTATGCCGCGAGGCCAAGGAGTATGCGAGCATATCAAAATGTTGCTGCAAGCCGACCATAAATTGTTGGGCGATCTGCTGTAAGCTTACTTGCTTAGAATTATCACTCGGTGGATTTGGATTAGCAGTCATGCGAAGTGTGTGTTTATATCAAAAATCATCAAAGTAATACTAGTCAAAGACAATGCCCCCAGTTGAGGCAAACAAGGATTAAAATCGATGGATAATTTACGACCAGTTTGGAGCAAATCACCTTGCACCCAAGCATTTACGCTAGTAGCGATTATGCATACGATGTATACTCGATTATCTTTCTACTTCCTCTGGTCTATAATTATTATATGGGCCGGTCTATTGCTTAGTAGTTGTAGTAAGAAACAAACGAATCTTGAGCGCGGTAATCTTGAGCGGGAGTTGTACATTGGCATTGGCGCTGAACCAGCAGCACTGGATCCACAAATTACTACCGGACTGACGGAATACTCGGTACTCCTTTCTTTGCTGGAGGGCCTTACAACACTAAACCCAAAGACAATGCAAGTAGAACCAGGGGTCGCTAAGTCATGGGAGATCTCTGCTGACGGACTGCGCTACACGATGTACTTTGACCCACTAGCTTGCTGGTCCAATGGAGATCCAGTCACCTCTAATGACTTCCTTTTTTCCTTTGAGCGCATACTTTCCCCTGCGCTCGGCGCGCCCTATGCGTACATGTTATATCCGATTAAACAGGCGAAAGCCTTTCACACCGGAAAAATCAAAGATTTTACTCAAGTCGGCCTATCTGCACCCGACGCATCCACGCTGGTGATCGAGCTCGAATCACCGACTCCTTATTTGCTCAGTCTTATGACCCACAATACTTGGTGGCCAGTACATCCACCAACCATATTGAAATTTGGTTCTATGACGAGCCGTATTTCAAAATGGACCAAAGCTGGAAATTTTGTAGGAAACGGACCTTATCAGCTACGAGAGTGGCGATTGAATAGCCAAATTTATGTCACGCGTAACTTACACTATCGTAAGGCAGATTTAGTGAAACTAAACGGTATGCATTTTCTACCCATCGAATCGGAGACTGAAGAACGCGCTTTTCGAGCAGGACAACTCCACCTAACAAGCACAGTACCTGTGCACCGTATCGACTGGTATCGTAACAATTATCCAGAGAGCTTACACTTAGATACAGCATTAGGTGTCTATTACTATATGCTCAATACTGCGCGTCCACCCCTCGATAATCCACTAGTACGAAAGGCGCTCGCATATGCGATTGATCGGGAACAAATAACCAAACACATTCTGCGTGCTGGCCAAAGCCCAGCCTATCACTTTACCCCTCCAAATACTGGTGGCTACAGCGCTACGCGCCAATTTGATTACGACCCAGAACTCGCTAGGCAACTACTCTCAGAAGCTGGATATCCAAACGGTGAAGGCTTTCCGAGTTTTGAGCTTCTCTACAATACAAGCCAATCACATCGCACCATCGCGGTCGCCATCCAGCAAATGTGGAAGACGCAGCTAGGAATTGAGATTGAATTATACAACCAAGAATGGAAAGCCTATCTATCGACTCGTGAGTCAGGTGATTTTGACATTCTGCGCGCCGCATGGTTTGGCGACTATAATGATCCTAATACCTTCTTGAGCCTTGGCGTAACAGATAATGGTAATAATCACACAAATTGGAGTCACCCAAGATACGATCATTTAATTGAGCAGGCTGCTCGCACTCAAGATACTAAGGTCAGGCACAAGCTATTTGAAGAAGCTGAAAACATTCTAATTAATCAGATGCCAGTCATTCCTATCTACTTTTATGTGACTAGCCGACTAATTGATCCTAGCGTGACTGGTTGGTATCCAAGTCTTCTAGATACACATCCCTACCAAGCCCTAGATTTGAAATGATTACGTTCATTGCTAGACGTCTATTACAGGCATTACCAACGCTATGGCTCGTGGCAACTGCTACATTTGTACTACTTCGATTAGCACCCGGTGGTCCTTTTGATGATGAGAAACCAGTAACCCCAGAAATTAAAGCCCAAATCGAAGCACACTATGGACTCGATAAACCACTCCACATTCAATACTTTCAATTCATAGGAAATATCCTACGCGGTGACCTTGGACCTTCTTATAAATATGCAGGATGGGATGTCCAAGAGATCATTGCACAGTCCTTTCCTGTTTCCCTCGAGCTTGGTCTCTGGGCATTACTACTAGCATTAATAATTGGGATTCCGATAGGATCCATAGCAGCGCTTCGACATAAAAACAGTACCGAGAATATTCTCATGGGCATTGCCACTGTTGGTATCTGCCTTCCCTCATTTGTCATTGCTCCGATTTTAATTCTAGTTTTCAGCTTACAACTTGGATGGTTCAATCCCATAGGTTGGGTCAGTGCCAGTGACCGAGTTCTACCGGTACTTAGCTTAAGCTTATTGTATGTCGCGTATATTGCTCGGCTCTCACGAGGTGGCATGCTCGATGTACTCCAGCAGGACTATATACGCACCGCCCGAGCTAAGGGCATAACAAGTTGGTTAATAATTGTGCGTCATGCTCTTCGCACAGCTCTGCTACCAGTATTATCATATATAGGACCTACTGCAGCAGGACTTATTAGCGGCTCCTTTGTTGTGGAAACCATATTTTTTATACCAGGGCTAGGACCCTTCTTTGTAAATGCTGCTCTCAATCGTGACTACACAATGGTAATGGGCACTGTGCTGTTTTACGCAGTGCTGATCATTCTATTTAATTTAATCGTCGACCTTATTCAGATGTGGATGCAACCACGCACGCGCAATGATTAGACGAAGGACAAATCAAGAAGTTTTGACTACAGCAAAAAACCAAGAAAGCAGCGTATGGAGGAGTCTAAGGGGCAACCGTACAGCTTGCATAGCTGCTATTGTCTTTTTTTTAATTACTCTACTTTGCTGGATAGGGCCAATTTTTAGCCCTTATAGCTACGAGCAACAGGACTTAATTAGCGGGGCGCACCACCCTTGCGTAGAGCACTGGTTTGGCACTGATGAACTCGGAAGAGATCTTCTTGTGCGCGTTCTTATAGGAGGACGAATATCGATTGGAGTTGGATTTGCTGCGAGTGTCGTTGCTCTAGTAATCGGCGTAAGCTATGGCCTTATCGCAGGAACTACTGGTGGGCGTACCGATTCAGTACTCATGCGCTTTGTGGATGCGGTATATGCTCTACCATTTACAATGATTGTTATAATTCTGACAGTTACCTTCGATAAAAAAAGTATCTTCCTAATTTTTATGGCTATCGGTCTAGTCGAGTGGCTAACGATGGCACGCATCGTGCGTGCCCAAACAAAAGTACTTTGTAAGCAGGCCTATCTTGAAGCCGCAAAAATCGCAGGAAGTAGCCACTTACGCATCCTAACCCACCATCTACTTCCTAATCTGATAGGCCCTGTTATTATTTATACGACCCTGACGATCCCATCGGTAATTCTAATCGAATCGGTACTTAGTTTCTTGGGCTTAGGAGTACAACCGCCGATGAGCTCCTGGGGCACTCTTATTAATGAAGGCGCCCGAAAAATTGATGTTTTCCCATGGTTATTAATCTTTCCTGCGCTCGTCTTTTCGCTAACTCTTTTTGCCCTAAATTTCTTGGGCGATGGCCTGCGTGACGCTTTCGATCCAAAAGACTCCTCTGAGGATTAATATAATTTATCTATATTCACTATTTAGAATTAGAATCAACCAGTGCTGGTTGGTATTCAGGAATCCATTTCTGAATTCTGCGTTTAATTTCTTCAGAATTATTACTTTCGAATAAAGGTCTCAGCTCATCGAGTAACTCTTGAATAAAAGTTTCTTTTGGGGGCGAACCAATGAAGCGCCTAATTCTAGGGTGCGAGGTCGTTTGTAGCACTTCACTTAAATGCTGCACTTCTTCATAAACTTTTTCACCAGCACGAAGTCCAATAAACTCAATATCAATATCATGCCCCTCCTTGAGACCGCTTAGTGCGATCATTTGACGGGCAATATCAACAATCTTGAGCGACTCACCCATATCGAGTACAAAAATTTCTCCTCCAGAGCCTTGAGTCGCACTTTGTAATACCAAGCCAACCGACTCTTTTACGGTCATAAAGAATCGGGTTACCTCTGGATCAGTGACTGTTACAGGACCACCTAATTGAATCTGTCTACGGAAGATTGGAATCACGCTACCAGAAGATCCAAGTACGTTACCAAATCGCACTGCCATAAACTGCGTTTTGTTACCATCTACAATTTGTTGCTCTTGAATTGCCATTTCAGCAAGGCGCTTACTGGCTCCCATAGCGCTCGTTGGATTAATCGCCTTATCTGTAGAAATTAAAATGAAGCGCTCGACATCGGAAGCACTAGCAATGGATGCTAGTTGTGCGGTCGCTATGAAATTATTTTTAAGTGCTTCAGCCGGTTGCCCTTCCATTAGGTTCACATGCTTGTGCGCCGCCGCATGAAAAACTACCTCTGGCTTAAAGCTTTTAAAAATGGCTCGTAAGCTCTCCGCATCTCCAACATCTAAAACCTTAGTTTGAACATCGGTAGTAGCTGCACAACCATCAATAATCTCTTGCTGAAGGTTGAATATCGCCATCTCTGCTTGGTCGATACAAAGTAGACTGCCTGGAGCATAAGAAAGAATTTGCTTGGTGAGTTCACAGCCAATACTACCACCTGCGCCAGTAATAAGAACACGCTTGGTAGATAGCATCGATTCAATATCACTTGAGTTTAAATCCACTGCCGTGCGGCCCAATAAATCTTCTAATTGTATCGGGCGTAATTGTGTAATCTCTGCTCGGCCGCTAACTAGATCCGAAAGCGCTGGTACAGTCTCTACTGATAACCCTGCGCGCTGCGCTAATTCGGTAACTTCACGTGCACGCTTGATAGAAGCAGATGGAAAAGCAATGACTACCTTGTTTGCGTCATAGCTTTGTGCTACAGAACTCAATTCATTCACTGGAGCAGCAACAAGAACACCATGTACATAGCGCCCTATCTTTTGAGGGTCATCATCAACAAATGCTACTACCTGCATCCCAAGACGAGCTTTCGACATAAACTCCGAGCACAAGCCAGCACCGACCTCTCCAGCACCAACAATCAGTACATTTTTTGTCTGCTTAGGGGCCATCCAATCGGTCAAGCAATGACTAGACTTGATTCTAAATAAAATACGAAGAGCAGTCAGCCCAAGAAAGCTCATTTGAAAATCAGAAAGAATGACTGAACGTGGTGGAACGCCCTTACCAGCATATATATACCACATAGAAATTAGTATAATCGCGGGAATTACCAAAGCAGAAAGAATCCTTAAGGCATCAGGCAAGCGAAAGTAAGCGAGTACACATTCCAACTGCCCAAAAGCTACGAGTAACATGAGTTTGAGAATAAGTACCCACCAAAGCGTCTGCACGCGGACTAGTTCATACTGCTCAGTAACATTAAAATCAAATCGTAACTCGTATGCTAACCAGTAAGATCCTGAGCCTAAAATGGCATAAGTTACCAATAACCCTAGTATATGTAAATTAAGATAGCGAGTCATGGAGTTTATAGTAATGTGCGATTTACATTTAGAGAGCAAAGCAAGCACGTACTGCAGCGATTACACGCCCACGATCTTTGCTACTAAGCGACGATCCGCTCGGTAAACAAATGCCTTGTTCAAAGAGTTCCTCTGCAACAGATCCACCGTAGCAAAAGCAGTCCGAGAAAACAGGTTGTAAATGCATCGGTTTCCATAAAGGCCTTGCCTCAATTGACTGCGCTTCTAATGCCTCCAAAATTACGGTACGATCTACCTGGGCTGAAGTTAAGCAGGTTAACCAATAATTCGGCTCTCCTGTTGGCGCAATTGGCATAAAACTAACTCCAGGGAGAGCAGAAAGCTCTGTTTTATAAGCTTCAAAGTGAGCCTTACGTTTTTCGATTCGACTGTCTAAATCTCCGAGTTGGCTCTTCCCTAATGCAGCCAATACATTACTTAATCGGTAGTTAAAACCAACTTCCTTATGCTCATAATGTAAGACTGGTTCACGCGCTTGAGTGGCTAAGTATCGCGCACGTTCGATCCAATCAGCATTATTAGAGAGGAGCATTCCGCCACCAGAGGTAGTAATAATCTTGTTACCATTAAAAGATAAAAATGATAAATCACCAAACGATCCAGCTGGCTGACTTTGATAGGTAGCACCAAGAGCTTCTGCAGCATCCTCTATTAATGCTACTTTATATTTATCGCACAATTCAACTATCGCATCCATCTGTGCGCACTGACCATACAAGTGCACGACAATAACTGCCTTAATACTAGATTGCTCGATCAATGCCTGCTCTAATAGAGCGGGATCCATATTCCAAGTTTGCGACTCACTATCAACAAATACTGGTTGCGCTCCACAGTAACATATTGGATTTGCACTAGCCGCAAAAGTAAGTGATGGACAAATAACTGTATCGCCCGGACCGATTTCTAGCGCTTGCAAAGCTAGGTGTAGTGCAGCTGTTCCAGAATTTAGCGCTACAGCATAATCTCGCTTCAATCGCTCCCCGAGTGCCTCCTCAAAAGCAGCTAAATCTGGACCAACTGGCGCTACCCAGTTGGACGAAAGCACTGCATCCAAAGCATTGTGATCTTTAGGGCTTATATCTGGAGGAGAAAGATAAACGCGCGACATACAAACTGAGATCTTTACCAGCTTTTAAAAGATTTCGATCTTTTTCGAATGCTTATACCAACTCAATTGATCGCATCTTTTAATTAAATTTCAGCATATAATCCCATAAAAAAGCGCCTAGAGCTAACTCCAGGCGCTAAAGGATTCCTAAGAATCTAAAAATTATTTCTCTTCAGAAGATGTTTCTTCCACAGGTTTTTCTTCAACAGGTGTCTCCACATCTTCGGCAGCTTCATCTTTTGGGGCTTCTTCGGTAACTGCATCTTCAATAGGTGTAGATTCTTTCAGCTCCTGTTCTTCAGTCTTTTTGGCAACTTTCTTTGTAGCCTTTTTCTTAGCGGGTTTCTTTTTAGGCTTATCATAGCCTTCGTCGTTACCGTCAATTAACTCAATTAATCCCATCTCAGCTGCATCTCCAACTCGCTGACCTAGCTTGTAGATACGAGTATAACCACCCGCTCTTTCTGTAAACTCAGTGACACGCTCATCAAAGAGTACAGCTACCGCCTTTTTGTCACGAACACGGGCAATTGCCAAACGACGAAAGTGCAGTTTACGAGCAGCGTCATTAGCTTTTTCAGCTTTTTTAGCTAGTGTTATTAGCTTTTCAATGAACGGTCTTAACGCTTTAGCCTTAGCTAGAGTGGTTTCAATTCTACCATGGCTGATCAGTGCAACCGCAAGGTTGCCCATCATGGCGGATCGATGCGGTCCGGTGACCCCTAGTACGTGTCTTCGTTTGCTGTGACGCATGGTCTAAATATTTATATAAATTATGGGATGCTGATTAAATTTCCGCACCATTGTCGAGAAGTCGCTCATCGATCTTCATTCCTAGAGATAGTCCTAGCTGTTCAAGCTTATCTTTAATCTCGTTTAGTGATTTCTTACCGAAGTTACGATACTTGAGCATTTCTTGTTCAGACTTCATTGCGAGCTCACCAACTGTAGTGATGTTTGCATTATTTAAGCAATTCGCCGCACGCACAGAAAGTTCAATTTCATTAACGCTCATATTTAGTAGCTTGCGTAAGCGATTTTGCTCTTCACTGATTTCCTTAGTCTCGCTTTCGAACTCAATATCCTCTTTGGACACTTCATCAAAAACTTCTAAATGATGCTTAAAAATAGCCGCACTCTGCTTGAGAGCATCATCCGGAGTGATGCGACCATCTGTAGTTACTTCCAGAATTAACTTATCATAGTCCATTTCCTGTCCAACCCGAGTATTTTCCACAGTATACTTTACTAACTTAACTGGGCTAAAAAGTGAATCGATAGCGATCACCCCGATTGCTTGATCTGGTTTTTTATTATCATCACCCGGGCAATAACCGCGACCTACTCGAACTTCAAGCTCCGCAAGAAAGCGCTGCTTTTTGTCTAAGGTGCATATAATCTGGTCTGGATTAATAACCTTAATGCCAGTTTCTTCTTGAATATCTGCTGCCGTTACCGGACCGTCTCGCTCGATATCAATCATTAGGGTTTTAGCATCGCGAGCTTCCGCAACAAATAAGACCTTTTTTAAATTAAGTACTATATCGGTAACGTCTTCGACGATACCATCAATACTCTGGAACTCATGTTGCACTCCCTCAATCTTAATAGACGTGATGGCTGCCCCCTCGATTGAACTGAGAAGGACTCGACGAAGAGAATTTCCAATAGTGTGACCGTAGCCAGTTTCAAATGGCTCCGCATTGAAGATAGCGAAGGTCTCGGTGGACGTTTCTTCGGTTTTAACCAATCGATTTGGTAGTTCGAATTTTCCTAGGCGCTTTGGCATAATAGAATTAGTGTTGGTGTTGAAAAGATATCGATATCCATTGTGAATATCATTAGTTAAAAAGTAAGATAATTATCGACTGTAGTACTCAACAATTAACTGTACATTAATTGTTGCCTCGGTTTCTTCTGTATTCGGTAAACGATTAATAGTCGCTTTTAATGCGTCTGAATTAAGAGTTAACCACTCCGGTACGGTGCGCGCTTGACTCTCTTCCATGCTGCGAGTCGCTAATTGGCGGGATGAAGTGCGCTCACGAACCTCAACTTCATCACCTTCTTTAACGATGAAACTAGCGATATCAGTCTTCTTGCCATTCACACAAATGTGCCCATGGCCAACAAACTGACGCGCTGCTGAACGAGACTTAGCAAAGCCGAGTCGATAAATCACACTATCGAGGCGACTTTCGAGCATTTGTAAAAATATTTCACCTGTCACACCCCGCTGATTCTTCGCTTTTTCAAAAGTTAAGCGAAACTGCTTCTCGGTCATGCCATACATGAAACGAAGCTTCTGCTTTTCATTTAGACCTATGGCATAATCACTGAGCTTACGGCGTAAGCGAGGACCATGCTGTCCTGGTGGATGTGGCTTACGCTCAAAGGCCTTGGTAGGCGCAAAGATTGCTGTGCCAAAACGGCGGTTAATACGAGTGGTCGGTCCTGTGTAACGGGCCATAGTGTTTATTCGGTTATCTGCTAACTAGTTAAGTGTGTCTATGTGGCAGAGTCACAATTAGACACGACGGCGTTTAGGGGCACGGCATCCGTTATGCGGAACCGGTGTTACATCAATAATATCAGTAACAATCATACCCAAAGATTGGAGTGCACGAACAGCTGAGTCTCGACCCATGCCAGGACCTTTGAGCTTAACCACAACTTCTTTCATGCCATGAGACATAGCTACACGGCCTGCATCTTGAGTGACCACTTGCGCTGCATATGCAGTCGATTTACGTGATCCACGAAAATTACATTTACCCGCACTTGACCAAGAAATAACATTACCGCGAGCATCTGTAAAAGTAACCTTGGTATTATTGAAAGTAGCTAGAACATTCACTACTCCAGCAGTTATGTTCTTACTGCCCTTGGCACGACGAATTTTAACACCTTCCAGGTCACTCTTGAGTAAATCCTCCGCAGTTTCTTCCTTTTTGGCAGATTTCTCCTCACCTGCTTCAGGAGATTCAGCTACTGCGGCAGCCTCATCTGATTGGATAGGATCAGCAGTTTCGGTAGCTACAGCTACCTTTTCTTCTTCAGTTTCGTTTTCTTTATCTTCACTCATGTAAAAATCCTCAATTTAGCCAACCAGTACTTATTTACGGATAGGTTTGACAGCGCCCTTACGTGTACGGGCATTTGTTTTAGTGCGTTGTCCACGAACCGGTAAACCGCGCTGGTGACGAATTCCACGCCAACTGCGAATCGCAGATAATCGCTTAAGATTTGCAGTCACCTCGCGGCGCAGGTCTCCTTCAACAATATATTGTTTCTCTGCAACGATAGTGGCGAGTTGATTGAGCTCTTCTTCACTCAGATCACCTGCACGGCGATCTGCATCAAAACCAGCTTTGGCGACAATAGCTTGTGCTCGTGTCGGACCAATGCCGTAGATATAGCGAAGCGCAAATACGAGCTTCTTATTAGCAGGGATGTCGACTCCTAGGATACGTGGCATAATAAATATTGTGTTAAACCGCTAGAAAGCGGGGAAAAGGTGAGGAAAGTAGCAGTTTAAAATGATTTGGAAAGTTATTTTTTCGGAATTGTTAAAATTTCTGGGTCTTCGTCGGTCACAAGCACGGTATGTTCAAAATGTGCGGAGTTCTTACGATCCGCTGTAACCGCTGTCCACCCATCATCGAGCATCTTAATTTCTGGTGTCCCAAGGTTAATCATGGGTTCGATTGCTAGCGTCATACCTGGCTTCAATAGGGCACCACTACCACGACGACCAAAATTAGGAATTTGTGGTGCTTCATGCATGGTGGCACCTACTCCGTGACCTACAAAGTCTCGAACAATACCAAAATTATGGCGCTTAACGAAGCGTTCAACCGCGTTGGATATGTCTCCCACACGGTTGCCTGCACGAGCAAAACTTATTGCATAGGCTAAGGATTGCTCGGTTACTTCAACCAATCGTTGATTTTCGTCGGCTACAGGCGCAACTAATACAGTACGTGCATTGTCACCTATGTAGCCACGATAGCGAATTACCACATCAATCGAAACTACATCACCAGCTCGGATAACTCGGTGCAGAGTGCCAATACCATGAACTATTTCTTCGTTCACGGAAATACAAGTATACGCTGGGAAGATATGATTGCCGTTACGATAGTTGTAACAGGCACTCTCTGCCCCAAGGCCTTTAATCGCCTGCCGCCCGATTTGATCGAGGTCATAAGTGGTCATTCCCTCTTGTACAGAATTAGCGAGTTGCTCTAACACAGTCGCAGCAATAATGCACGCATCGCGTATGGATTGTATTTCTTCGTCTGAACGAATCATTTTCATCAGTTAGCGAAAGATTGAATGCTATTCAAAGAACATATTTAGCAAAGAAAGCTCGATAAAAGAAGCTGTCGTTTGCTGCGACATATTAAGTAGCCGTAATAAATTAACCTAAATTGATAAACCAGGAAATAATACCAAGCGAGAAAAGGATAATCGCGAGAATGAGTAGTGGTCGCCAAGCTGTCCAAAAATCCTGCAAGCCAGCAGTATCAACAAGTTGCTTGTTACGCGCAGCAGAACGGCCGCGTATTTTACCCTTTTTGAGGAATCCATCATAATGGCGTTGCAAAAGAAAGGTCTCGATCTGACGCATCGTATCGAGCAATACACCAACAGTAATTAACATTCCAGTTCCCCCGAAGAAAATGGCGACAGAGAATGGCACATTGTATGAAAATAATAAGATATCTGGAAATAGCGCAATCAAGGTAAGCGATAGAGCACCCGCTAGTGTCAGGCGCGTCATAACATGATCCAGAAACTTTGCAGTCGGATCTCCTGGGCGCACACCTGGTATGTAGCCACCGTTTTTCTTTAAATCATCTGCTATTTGAACAGGTTTAAACATAAGTGAAACCCAGAAATAACTAAATATAAATATCAATGAACCAAAGACCGCGTAGTAGGCAAATTGTCCTCTGCCTAAAGAATCCGCAAAATCATTAAAAAAACGCATTCCTGTAGCGGAGCCTAAATAGCTCAATATCTGCGTCGGAAACATTATAATTGCACTCGCAAAAATCACAGGCATCACCCCTGCATAATTGACTTTTAGGGGCAGAAATGAGCTCTGCCCACCATATACCTTGCGCCCAACAACACGCTTTGCGTATTGAACTGGAACCTTGCGCTGCGCTTGTGTAATCGCAACTAGACCAGCAGTCACAACAAAAAGTAATGCTAACATTATAACGCCTTGAGGCAACCCGAGACGTCCCTCTGTACCAACTGGCGCGTTAAACATCTGATATGTCGCAGCAACTGCTCCTGGCAACCCAGATATAATACTTACAGTAATCAAAAGCGAGATTCCGTTACCGATACCTTTTTCAGTAATTTGTTCTCCTAACCAGACCATAATCATAGAGCCTGCGGTTAAGAAGAGAGTACCAGTAATTAAGAATTGAGCTTTGCTAGCAATCACAACTTGGCCGTACTCCGCTGGACTAAAGCCCTGACCGATTATACTGCCCGGGTTTGTGCTCAGCGCCACTAGTAATAAAAGTCCTTGGATTAAGCATATTACCAAAGTCAAATAACGTGTATACTGGTTAATCTTCTGCCGACCTACATCACCTTCTTGTTGTAACCGCGCAAGCCCTGGGAAAACTGCGCCCATTAACTGCATAATAATGGATGCAGAAATATACGGCATAATGCCGAGAGCAAATAGCGCACCGTTGAGAAGAGCGCCACCTGTAAACATGTTATAAAAACCAACTAAACCACCCCCGACAGTAGCCTGATCCGCAAAGAAATCTCGAATAGGACCAATATTCATACCGGGTAATGGTATATTAGCACCTACACGGGCAATAAAGAGCAACGCCAGCGTAAAGAAAATACGTTGTCGTAGTTCTGGTATCTTGAGTGAATTAGTAAATGCAGAGAGCATGATTAAGAAATCGTTAGCGCATTAAAATAATCGGCTTTATTTGGAAGTTTCAAAAGAACTGCTAGCTAACTAAAATATGTAAAAAAATTACGCTTCTTGTTCAGCAGGTTCTGTTACCTGCTCTGCTATCTTAGCAATAGTTACTTGGCCTCCAGCAGCTTCAATCTTGCTTATTGCGGAAGCCGAAGCCTTGTTCACTGTCACAGTAAATGCTTGCTTAACCTCACCGTCGCCAAGCAGTTTGACACCTTCGTCGTTGTCGCGAATTAAACCTGCTTTAACAAGTGAATCACGATCCACTTCGGCACCGTCGAGCTTGCTAAGTTCACCGACATTGACTGTCTGAAAACTAGTGCGAAAATTAAAATTGTTAAAACCGCGACGTGGTAGTTTACGATACAGCGGCATTTGTCCACCTTCGAAACCAATGCGAATACCTCCTCCGGAACGAGCTTTTTGGCCCTTGTGCCCCTTACCTGAGGTTTTACCATGCCCACTACCTTCTCCGCGACCAAGACGTTTAGTCGCATGAGTGGCGCCTTTAATTGTTGGGATTTTGTCTAGATTCATGATTTTAATTTCCTATGCTTGTGCAGTTACCTTGTCACCAAAGCGAAGCTTTTTGATTTCTTCATTAGATCGTAGCTGCTGAAGAGCAGCCATCGTCGCATTGACCATCGCAAGGTGATTATTAGAGCCAAGCGATTTTGATAATACATTGTGTATGCCAACCGCTTCTAGTACGGCGCGAACTCCACCGCCAGCAATTACACCAGTACCATCGGTTGCCGGACGAAGTAGCACTTCGCCACCATCGGATAAGCCTCGGACTGCATGTGGGATAGTGTCCCCTCGCAGATTTATTTTAACTAAATTCTTCTTCGCTTGTTCAGTGCCCTTACGAATACATTCAGGCACCTCTTTGGCTTTGCCGTAACCAACGCCAACTTCACCTTTTTGATTACCAACCACAACAAGTGCTGCAAAACTGAAGCGACGGCCACCCTTGACGACTTTAGCGCAACGGTTGATGTGAACTACCTTTTCAGAGAATTCGGGCGCCTCTTCAGGCTCACTTTTTGGAGAGAAAGATTTTTTCTGTTTACTCATATGCTAAATCCTTAAAACTTAAGCCCGCCCTCGCGAGCTGCTTCTGCGAATGTTTTGACACAGCCGTGGTAACGGCGTCCGGCACGATCGAATACAACAGTTTCGATGCCAGCAGCTACAGCTTTTTCTGCGATGGTCTTGCCAAGTACGGCAGCTCCCTCACTATTGGCCTTAGCTTCAGAGCCCTTAGCAACCGATGATACAGAAGCTAGTGTATGCCCTTGAATATCATCAATGCATTGGGCATAAATGTGTTTGTTAGAAAAGTGAACGGCTAGACGCGGACGCGCAGCAGTACCATTAACTTTTTTGCGAATGCGCCAGCGACGCTTCTGTAATAGAGATTTTTTCTTGTCGAGTTTCATATATGTGACCCTCCTAAAGGTTAAGCGGACTTCTTGCCTTCCTTGCGACGAACGTACTTGCCAATGATGTGGACTCCCTTGCCTTTATACGGCTCGGCAGGATAAAATGCAAAGATCGAAGCGGTGACTTCGCCGACTACTTGCTTGTCGGCTCCCTCCACACTGATTTTCGTATTTTCTTTAACTGTTATAGTAATTCCCTCAGGTATGTCTAGTAAACAAGGATGCGAGTAACCCAACGCTAAATCCAGCACCTTACCCTTAAGGGCACAGCGGAAACCAACTCCTTTAAGCATAAGGTCTTTTTTATATCCATTAACAACGCCATTAACCATGTTGTTAACAATGGAGCGGGCTGTACCATACATTGCACGAGCATGGCGGGACTTATCAGCTGGAGAAATACGCACTTCGTTATCGCTTAACTCAATTTTTACTGAGCGATCGAAAGTCTTTTCGAGTTTACCCTTAGGTCCCTCAATACGTACAGTTTGTCCATCGATTTCAACCTTAGCGGTATCGAGGACGGGAATAGGAAGTTTACCAATTCTGCTCATATTAATTACCTTTCAATTACCAAACTTTGCATACTAACTCGCCGCCAACACCGTTTTCACGGGCATCGCGAGCGCGCATGACGCCTTTGGAAGTAGTGAGAATTGCAACACCAAGACCACCAAGTACTCGAGGAATTTCGCGAGCGCCGTAGTACAGACGTCTTCCTGGCGTACTGTGACGCTGTATACCTGTAATAGCCGGTGTGTTCCCAACATATTTCATGTGTATCTCGAGCGTCTTAAAGCCCTTATCGTTTTGTCCCTCAGAATATCCAGCAATATAGCCCTCATTCTTTAGGATTTTTAATAGTGCTACACGCATCTTTGAATGCGGCGTAATCGTTGAAGATTTGTGCGCTGCGCTTGCGTTGCGAATAATGGTGAGGAAATCACCGATGGTATCGTGAACTGCCATAGTAGTTACTGCTGGGTTTTCAGATGAATTTAGCTAATCGGTAACTGTTAAAATTACCAAGAGGATTTTGTCACACCAGGTATCTTACCTTGAGAGGCAAGCTCGCGAAATGTGATACGAGAAAGACCGAATTTACGGATGAAAGCACGGGGGCGCCCTGTAACTGAGCAACGATTACGCGCTCGAATCGGGCTACTATTTTTAGGTAGCTTGGATAATTTCGACTGCGCCTTGTAAAACTCTTCATCAGAGGTATCAGGGTTCGCCAAGATTGCCTTTAGTTCTGTTCGCTTTTTTGCGAACTTAGCGATTAGGCGCTCGCGCTTTTTGTTGCGGTGAATTGCGGATATTTTAGCCATGATATAAAAAGTATTAAAATTAAGCGTCAGCAGTTTCTGCTTCTTTAGCGGCAGCTTCTTCGGCTGCAACTTCTGAAGAAGATTTCCGGAAGGGCATGCCAAATAAACGGAGCAGTTCACGGCCTTCTTCATCAGAATTTGCGGAAGTAGTAAATGATATATCCATACCAATTGTAGCCGAATTACCTTCAGCGCTGACTTCCGGAAATATAGTGTGGTCAGAAATTCCTAGGGTGTAGTTACCTTGACCATCAAACTTCACAGGGACACCGCGAAAGTCACGTATGCAAGGCAGTGCAACATTTATCAATCGCAACATGAAATCATACATACTGCGTCCACGTAATGTAACTTTACAACCAATTGGTTGACCTTCCCTTAATTTAAAATTCGAAATACTTAATTTGGCTTTTGTAATTATCGGACGCTGACCAGAAATCTTTGTGATTTCATCGTTCACATAAGTCGCATGATTTTTATCTGCGGTTGCGCTAAATCCTGAATTGATCACGATCTTATTAACCGTAGGTACAATGTGCCCGTTCGTATAACCGAACTTCTCTTTAAGTGCGGGAACGACTGTGTCGTTGTAATGTTTCTGTAGGAGTGCTTGTTCCATTTTAATACAGCCGGATTACCGACCCGGGATGCGGTTTGGAGTTTTTGATTATTTTAAAATTATTAGTAGAATAACTATAGTAGTGTTTCGTAAATTATTTCTTTTTGGCGTCATACTTTTCAGCAAGCATAACATTTGAGTAGTGTAAGGGAGCCTCTTTTTCCACAGACCCGCCATCCGGGTTATCCTGAGTCTTACGCTCATACTTAGTAACTAAGTTGACCCCCTCAACGAGAATTTTTTCACCCGCCTTAACTTCGAGTACTTTACCTCGCTTACCACGGTGAGCGCCACTAATGACGACTACTTCTTGTTCGCGTTTAATTACTTTTGCCATAACTATAATACCTCGGGTGCTAGTGAAATAATCTTCATATACTTGGCACGCAGCTCCCTAGCTACTGGACCAAATATTCGTGTTCCCTTCGGATTTCCGTCCGTATTAATAATGACTGCAGCATTGTTGTCAAAACGCAGGTAACTTCCGTCGCCCCGGCGAATAGGTGCTACAGTGCGCACAACCACAGCCTTAACTACCTCACCTTTTTTTACAGATGAATCCGTCGAGGCTTCCTTAACATTGCATACAATCACATCACCAACAGAAGCAGTCTTCTTATTCTGTCCTAGGCGGCGGATCATTTCGGCAGATTTAGCACCGGTGTTGTCCGCTATAAAAACGCGGCTATTCATTTGAATCATGACTTAAATTCTCCGTTTGGGTATTAAATTTTATAACAATTTGTTTGTAAATTAAGCAGCATCTCCACCAATCTTGGGTGCGCGTTCTATTACGCGGGTCACACGCCAGCGCTTCAGCTTGCTCAAAGGGCGCGTCTCCATGATTTCAACCTTATCGCCGATGCCGCATTCATTTTCTGCATCGTGAGCGTGGACCACAGTCTTTCGCTTAATCTCTTTGCGGTAGAGTGGGTGCGGTGTTTTATAAAAGTAAGTAACTTTAATTGTCTTATCACCAGATGAACTGGTGACTTCACCAATCAATGACTTTCGAGAGTTACGAGTATTGGGTGTAGCTTCTGACATATCAAATTAATGGCTTGTGATTAGGAATTGGCGCCAGCCAATTTCTTCTCTGTAAGTATAGTTTCAAGACGCGCGATATCACGGCGTAATTGAGTGAATTCGTGCGGGTGTTCCACCTGACCGGTCTGCTTTTTCATGCGCAGCGTAACTTGTGAGTCACGGGTTTCACGCAGCTTTTTTTCTATTTCAGCTTCTGACATTTCGCGTATGTCTTTTGTATTCATAATTAAATTGCTTAATAAATTTCTGTTATAGGGTACTAATTTTCGTCACGGGATACAAATCGACAACGAAATGGGAGCTTTGTATCAGCAAGGCGCAATGCTTCACGTGCTGCAGTGACTGAACAACCGGCAATCTCAAAGAGCATTGTGCCGGGCTTAATAACTGCAACCCATCTTTCCACTCCACCTTTACCTTTACCCATACGAGTTTCCGCTGGCTTTTTTGTGACTGGCTTGTGAGGGAAAACACGGATCCAAACTTTACCTTTTCGCTTGAGGCTACGTGTCATTGCCACACGAGCTGCTTCAATTTGCTGGGAAGTCATGCGCCCACGAGAAAGAGATTGAATACCGAAGTCACCAAAAGACAAAGTGTTGCCTTTTTGTGCAGTTCCGTAAATACGGCCCTTGTGAACCTTGCGGTATTTAGTGCGTGATGGGAGTAATGCCATGGATCGCTAGTATTAAGTGTTACAATAAATTAGGTTAAATTTCTTCTTCATCCGGTAGGCATATCCAGCACTTCACCCCGATGATACCATAGACAGTGCTCGCTTCGCTAAACCCATAGTTGATTTGCGCCCGTAGTGTTTGTAGTGGAACCTTACCCATACGTTGCTGCTCGGTGCGTGCGATATCAGCACCACCAAGTCGACCGCCACATTGAATACGAATCCCATCAGCGCCCATTGCCATGGTAGTTTGCACTGCGCGCTTCATCGCACGGCGAAAAGCAATGCGGCGCTCTAATTGTAAAGCTACATTCTCTGCCACTAACTGTGCAGATAAATCGGGTCGCTTCACTTCTTGAATATCAAGCATAACGTCCTTACCAACTTTTTTGTTGAGCTCCATCTTCAGCTTGTCGAGTTCCTGACCCTTGCGACCAATAACGACTCCTGGACGTGCAGTGAAAATCTTCACGCGTATTCGCCCAGATGCTCGCTCAATAAAAATACGCGGCACTGAGGCATAACGTAACTTTTTCTCGAGAAAAGTACGGATCGTATGATCCTCTTTGAGGTAGGTTGGAAAATCCTGCTTGGATGCGTACCAGCGGGAGTCCCAATCGCGAGTTACTGCGAGGCGGAAGCCAATCGGATGAGTTTTTTGTCCCATAAAGAAGTTATTTAAAGTCTAAGCTTGATCAGTTAATACAATTCGGATGTTGCTTGTACGTTTTTTGTACGGATGCGCCGAGCCACGAGCTGCTGGGCGAAAGCGCTTGAATGCTGGACCCTGTTCAACAGTTGCTGATTCAATCGTCAGCGTGTCGGAAGATAAATTATTATTGTTTTCTGCATTAGCTATCGCTGACTGCAGTGTCTTGCTAACAAGGCGTGCAGATTTACGTGGAATAAAGCGTAATATTTCAACTGCTTCAGCTGCGTTACGTCCTTGAATGGCACGCGTGATCTCGCGCACCTTCACCGGCGACATACGAGCATATTTAGTATAGGCTTGGACCTGCATTGTAGTTCAACTAGTTGTAATTACTTTAACGCGGGCGATATCACCCGTTTGAATAGTCGCATCTTCGGCGAGTTCTAAAATTAGCCCTGCCGAACAGTCGCTTCTGGATTCGATGATAATAAGTTCGCCGATAGATAGAAATCCGCGATTGATGGAGCATACCATACCGTGACGAAGTCCTTGCTCCAACCCACCGTCGAGGACGACGATATCGGCATTAAGCGATGGAACAACTGACGCGACAGTAGCGGTATTTGGACTAAATATACTTTCCTTAACGAAGTTAGGGCGCTCGTTCTCAACAACAATGCTACCACTGAGTACTGCACCACTGAGGGCTAGCAGGCAAAATAGCTTTATTGGGCGATATGTAGATGCAAAGGACATTATAAAATGCAGTAAAAATAGATTAACTTATTTATTACCCGCTTGATGAGACTTAAAAGTACGTGTTGGAGAGAATTCACCTAGCTTGTGCCCTACCATATTTTCAGTGACATAAACTGGCAAAAAACTGCGCCCATTGTGAACACTGAAATTAAGCCCCACAAAATCAGGAGTGATAGTCGAACGGCGCGACCAGGTCTGAATCGGTTTACGATCATTGCTGGACTGTGCTGCTTCGACCTTTTTAGCTAGGTGCGGATCAACAAAGAAACCTTTTTTTACGGAACGTGACATAACTTAAAATCAGTAATTATTTGCGCTTCATCGGACGTCCATTACGACGGACGAGGATTTGAGAATTTGTCGGATTCGACTTTTTACGAGTCGGGAATCCCTTCGATAATTGACCCCAAGGAGATTGTGGATGACCACCACCTGAGGTACGTCCTTCACCACCACCCATAGGGTGATCAACAGGATTCATTGCGACACCACGAACTCTGGGGCGTCGGCCTAACCAACGGTTGCGACCAGCTTTACCAAGGCTCTGATTTTGATGCTCATGATTGCCAACCTCTCCAATAGTTGCTCGGCACCGGCTATTAAGATAGCGTATTTCTCCTGAAGGTAGTTTAATAGTTGCTCGGTCGCCGTCGATGGAAACTAATTGAGCAGACTGGCCAGCTGAGCGTGCTATTTGTGCACCACGCCCTGGATGTAATTCAATAGCGTGAACCTTAGTTGCTGGTGGAATAACCGACAAAGGCATACTATAACCAGCAGAAAACTCCACGCGCTTATCTACATTTAGTAAAACATCACCCTCTTTGACACCACGAGGTGCTAAAATGTAACGTTTTTCTCCATCTGCATAGGCAAGCAAAGCTAAATTAGCAGAACGATTAGGATCGTACTCAATCGCTTGAACCTTTGCGGGTATATCTAGCTTGTCACGACGAAAGTCAATTAGACGGTATGCACGCTTGTGACCTCCTCCGCGACGTCGCGAGGTGATACGACCGTAACAATTACGACCTTTTTTAATGTGCTTTACCTTGGTAAGTCGACGTTCCGGCTTCTTCGTACTCACCTCTTGCTTATTGCGAGTGAGAAAACGCTGACCGGGAGTCAAAGGTCTGGAGCTATTAAGTGGCATTTTGTATTCTCTCCTATATTTTAAACTAATTCGATAGCATCGCCATCTTTTAGGGTGACGATAGCTTTTTTGTGACCACCTTTAGTGCCTGGACGGCCGCGGCGCGACCTGTCTATCTTAACCTTAGGCTTTTTAATTAGCGTGTTAACGCTTGTTACAGTCACATTAAAGAGTTTTTCGACAGCCTCAGCTATCTCCTTACGATTGGCATTGGGTGCCACTTCAAAAGTGTATTGATTTAAATTAGCGGCTAAATTAGCAGCTTTCTCTGTGACGCGATATTCGCGAAGAATTTTATCAGGAATAATCATAATTATTCGCCTCCGTTAGCACGAGCTAGTATAGTTTCAATGCCCTTAGCACTGACGAGAATTTGTCGGTAACGCACGACATCTAGTGTACTTAGATTGCCTGCTTCTGTCATCGATACGCCATTAATATTACGCGCAGCGAGTGCGGCATTGTTTTCGAAAGCATCATCAATAATTAGTACTTTACCGTGTTTTGGTAAAACTGAAGTTAGCACTTTAGTAAATAATGCAGTCTTCGGTTCATTAATTTGAATCGATTCAATAACGCAGATGCCACCATCTGTCGCGCGCTCAAAAAGAGCACGTTGAAAGGCTAGGCTCTTCATCTTACGATTGATCTTCTGCGAGAAATCACGTGGCTTAGGACCATGCGCAATACCACCATGACGTTGGTGCGGGACGCGGCGTGTACCTTGGCGGGCTGTACCACTACCCTTTTGGCGGAAGAGTTTTTTGCCTGACCCCGCAACTTCTGCACGAGTTTTCGTAGAGGCTGTTCCCTGACGACGGTTAGCTTGGTGCGCAATCACGACTTGGCGTAAGGCAGCAACACCTTTGTCATCATCAAATGTAGGGAATGAGACGAAATCTTTGTCTTCGCTCTTCTTCCCGTCCGCTGAGAATAATTTAAGTTTCATCTAATATATCTCCGTGTAAAAGCCTATGCAGTCTTGTTTTTTACTGCGGTACGGACGGTCAGCATGCTGCCGCGAGAGCCTGGGACACTACCCTTAATAAGAATTAAGTTCTTTTCTGGGACGACCTTCACAATAGTAAGATTTTGAACGGTACGTTGTTTGTCACCCATGTGACCTGGCATTTTTTTGCCCTTAATAACATGCCCTGGCCATTGGCACATTCCGTACGAACCACCTCGGCGGTGAAACATAGAACCGTGAGAGGCGGGGCCTCCTGCAAAACCATAGCGCTTGACGACACCTTGAAAACCATGGCCTTTCGAAGTTCCAACAACATCTATTTTTTGTCCGGCTTCAAACTTCTCTACAGTGAGAACATCGCCAACGTTCAGCTCGCCTTCACCGTTGGTGCGAAACTCTTGAAGCTCGGACTGTGGCTCAACCCCAGCTTTATTAAAGTGACCAATCGCTGCCTTAGAAAGACGGTGCTCTTTTTGTGGACGGTATCCAATTTGAACTGCGTCATACCCATCTAAATCCAATGACTTGACTTGGGTGACCGGACAAGGTCCTGCTTCGATGACTGTAACAGGAATAAGACGATTTGAATCGTCGAATACCTGTGTCATACCTATCTTTTTACCGAGTAAGGCTACGTTCATGATACTAAGTGGCAGGTGGTGCGTGAGCGCCGTTTAAATTAAACCTGCATTAGGGAGTTAAAAATGTGGAATAATCGCTTTTAGTGATAGCGAGCGGGCGAAAAAAGGGACTTTTTGAGCGGGCGTCAACTAAACATTGATAGAAATATCAACACCAGCAGGTAAATTGAGCTTTTTAAGCTCATCTACTGTTGCTGCGGTCGGCTCAATAATATCAATCAAACGCTTGTGTGTACGCACTTCGAATTGTTCCATGGACTTTTTATTGACATGTACCGAGCGATTCACGGTGAACTTCTCGATACGAGTTGGAACTGGAATAGGCCCAGAAACACGGGCGCCAGAGCGCTTAGCGGTCTCTACTATGTCCATAGCAGACTGATCTATGACGCGATAATCAAAGCCTTTAAGGCGAATACGTATACGTGGTGCACTCATAATAATTTATAATAGGTTTAATGTAATTGTTTAGTTATTTTGTTATTTAGTTATTAAATTAAAATTTAAGAAAATTCTCTAGTTTTCAATGGTTGCATGCAGCGAGCCGCTAAAAGTAGTCTATCCATAGGTTTTTTCTTTGATAGCTTTAAGAACATTTGGTGGCACTTCTTCGAAACACTCGGGCTCCATACTGTAGGAGGCGCGACCCTTACTCAATGAGCGAACAATCGTCGAGTAACCAAACATTTCTGCAAGTGGAACTAGCGCTGAAACTTGAGCAAATGCCTCTTTGTTAGCAACATTACGAATTTGTCCACGGCGGCGATTAAGATCGCCCATAATATCTCCTTGGTACTGCTCTGGTGTCTCTACTTCTACCGACATCATCGGTTCCAGTACGATAGGACTGCTTTTTTCCATTGCTTCACGAAATGCAAATGTACCAGCCATTTTAAATGCCATGTCAGAAGAATCGACCTCGTGGAAAGAACCCCCACACAGAGTCGCTTTAAAATCGACTACCGGGTAACCACAAATTGTACCATTGCGAGCAGCTTCGCGAATACCATCTAGCGCAGGCTGAATAAATTCTTTAGGGATGCTACCGTTAACAGTCTTATCGATAATCTCGACGCCCTGGCCACGCTCGAGTAAATCAATCGTAATGCGAACATCTCCATACTGTCCAGAACCTCCTGTTTGGCGGATAAACTTACCCTCTGCTTGGCAAGCGCCACCAAAGGCTTCACGGTAAGCAATTTGAGGTCTCCCCGCTTGAGCACCTACTTTAAATTCACGAAACAAGCGGTCACGAATGATCTCTAGGTGTAATTCACCCATACCAGCAATTAAAGTTTGGCCAGTCTCCTCATCAGTAGTAACAATAAACGTAGGATCTTCTTCGGAAAGGCGTAGTAAGCCGGTAGCCATCTTATCTTGATCGGCTGAAGTCTTTGGCTCAATAGACATCGAGATAACTGGTTCCGGGAAGGTGGGAGGCTCGAGGCGTATATCATATCCTTTCGTGCAAAGCGTATCTCCGGTCACGACATTACGAGCACCGACTAAAGCACATATATCGCCTGAATGAGCGACGTCTATATCTTCGCGCATATCCGCCTTCATGACTAACAATCGGGAAATGCGCTCAGTTTTCCCAGTTCGAGTATTCAATAAAACCGAGCCCTTTCGCAGTTCTCCGGAATAAATTCGGTAAAATACCAATTTTCCAACAAACGAATCATTCATTAACTTAAAAGCAAGCCCTGCCACTCTCGAGCTATCATCTGGAGCAACAGATATTGACTCCCCCTGGCTATTTTCTCCCGACATTGGGGGTAGGTCTAACGGACAGGGTAGATAATTAACCACCGACTCGAGTACAGCCTGTACCCCCTTATTCTTAAATGCTGAACCGGGAATCACACCACAAAAATTCATGGATACAGTGGCCTTGCGAATAGCGCTTCGAATCATATCACTGGATAGATCTTTTCCTTCAATAAATGTTTCTGCCAGGTCATCATCAAAGTCTGCTAAGGCTTCGATTAATTGATCACGATAAGCGACTGCCTGCTCCAAGTAATCAGCCGGAACTGGAGTTTTTTCGACTGTCATGCCAGTTGCATCGCTAGAATCATAAATTAGCGCTTCCATTGCGACTAGATCGATTAGACCGCTAAAATCTTCTTCGCCGCCAATTGGTAAAAAGATCGGATGTGCATTCGCTCCTAGACGATCACGCATCGATTGAACAGCTGCATAAAAATCCGCACCTGTTCGATCCATCTTATTAACAAAAGCAATTCGTGGCACATGATATTTGGTCATTTGCCGCCAAACAGTTTCTGACTGTGGTTGCACTCCGGCAACCGCACAAAAAACACCAATAGCGCCATCTAAGACTCGTAAAGAGCGCTCTACCTCGGCTGTAAAATCAACGTGACCAGGAGTATCAATAATATTGATTCGATGTGCTTGATTTGCAAATAAGCCGTGCTCATTGGTCCAATTACACGAAATTGCAGCAGATGTGATGGTAATACCACGCTCTCTTTCCTGCTCCATCCAGTCAGTCACGGCGCTTCCTTCATGGACTTCGCCCATTTTATGGACGACACCAGCATAGAAGAGGATGCGCTCTGTAGTCGTTGTTTTGCCTGCATCAATATGCGCCGCTATACCAATATTACGCGTATGTTCTAATGGGAACTGACGTTTCGGCGAATTAACGGATGCTGTAGCTACTGCGGACATAAAACGATTTGACTGTAAAAGAACGGGAGTTTGGTGCCGACCAAGTATACTTGTTCAGCCAGAAGATAAGCTTACCATCGTAAATGGGCAAACGCTCGGTTTGCTTGCGCCATTCGGTGGGTCTCTTCTTTCTTCTTAACAACTGCGCCTGTATTATTATAGGCATCAACAATTTCATCTGCAAGCGCTTCTGCCATCGGTACACCCTTACGCTTACGCGCAGATGCAACCATCCAGCGGAAGGCTAAACTCTGCTGGCGCTCAAAAGTGACTTCAACCGGAACTTGGTACGTTGCACCACCAACTCGGCGACTCTTCACCTCGAGCTTAGGACGGGCATTTTCAAGAGCACCCATAACTAGATCGACTGGATCACCCTTTTCTAGCTTCTCGCTTACCTTCTGGAAAGCAGTGTATACTATGCGCTGAGCAAGAGTACGTTTTCCGCGCTCCATAATCATATTCACCAAAGTGGTGACTAGTGTGCTATTGTAGCGCGGGTCCGGAATAATTGGACGTTTAACAGCTTGGCGACGACGTGACATATAATATAATAGCTAAAGTTAATTGCTTAGAAACCTATAAAAGAATACAGTATTCTAGGATTTAGGTTTCTTAACACCATATTTGGAGCGACTACGACGGCGTTTTTCCACCCCTTGGCAGTCTAAAGTGCCACGTACTATGTGATAACGCACACCCGGTAAGTCCTTCACACGTCCACCACGTACTAACACAATACTGTGCTCCTGCAAGTTGTGCCCTTCATCGGGAATATATGCAATCACCTCGATGCCTGTTGTTAATCGTACCTTAGCTACCTTACGAATAGCTGAGTTAGGCTTCTTTGGTGTACGAGTCATGACTTGTACACAGACGCCACGGCGGAAGGGATTGTTTTTAAGCGCACGCGACTTCGATTGTGCTTTTTGCACAACACGAGGATTACGAACAAGTTGATTAATAGTTGGCATGTATTTCAGTCGCTAAATTTTGAGAAAGACGCAGAAAGTAGCGTTTCAGATGCTTCGTGCAAGATTTTTTGTAGCAATTTTTTAAGTGATTCATTTGCTAAAAGCATAAGACGCAAAGCAAATGTAAGAACAATTTAACCGGTCTCCTCCTCCGATACTTCCGAATCGCCCGACTCATTGGTCGCAGAAGATACATCTGCATCTTCAGAAGATGGTTCATCCGACTTGGTCGAACCTTCACCTGGAAACTCTGGTGCAGGTGTAGAAACGCCCTCAATTCGCTCAGAAGCCTCTTCTAAGGAAAGCTTTTCCATTTCCGCTCCAAGTGTATCGATACGTAAGTTTCGGTAAGCCGGAAGACCTGTACCCGCAGGGATCAAATGACCCATAATGACGTTTTCCTTGAACCCCTTAAGTTCGTCACTCTTTCCAAGTGTCGAAGCATCCGTTAATACACGTGTTGTCTCCTGGAAAGAAGCGGCAGAGATAAACGACTCTGTTTCAATCGATGCTTTGGTAATACCAAGTAAAACTGGCTCCCCTTCAGCAGGCTTACCACCTGCCTCATCAATTTCGTCGTTTGCTGTCATGAATTCATAACGATCCACTTGTTCGCCCCAGAAGAATTCTGAATCTCCTGGATCTGTGATACGTACTTTCTTCAGCATTTGAGATATGATAACCTCAATGTGCTTATCATTGATAGTAACACCTTGTAAGCGATAGACCTTCTGGATTTCAGCGATCAAGTAATCTTGAACCGCCGATGGTCCTAAAATCTCTAAGATTTCATGCGGGTCTGCTCCACCATCCGTAAGATTCTGACCCTTATGCACCAAGTCACCGACTTGAACAGTGAGTTGCTTACCGTGTGGAATTAAGTGTGCTTCTTCTTGATCTGTTTCAGGATCCGTAACCAGAAGCTTCTTTTTGCCACGAACGGTGCCGTCGAGTGAGACTAAACCGTCTATCTTAGCCATTTCTGCTGCCTCCTTAGGGCGGCGCGCCTCAAATAGCTCAGCTACTCGTGGTAACCCTCCAGTGATGTCCTGAGTCTTTGATGCCTGACGAGGCGTTTTGGCCAACATAGAGCCTGGAGCAATTTCGTCATCTTCATTAACAGCAACCTGAGCACCCGTTGGAATCGCGTAAGTTGCAATCATCTTACCACTATCATCGAGAATCTCAACCTGTGGATTGAGATCGTCCTTATGCTCAATTACGATTGTCGCGATACGACCAGTTGACTCGTCGAGCTCTCGCTTAACAGTAACCCCTGGAATCATATCGCTAAAACCAATACGGCCGGCTTTTTCAGATAAAATTGGGATATTATGCGGATCCCACATAGCGAGAACTTCGCCCTTCTTAATTGCTTCGCCATCACCCTTAGTCAGTAGCGAGCCTACCACGATCTTATAGATTTCAATCTCACGATCATCCGCATCTAATATCTGAACGGATCCGGTCTTATTTAAGACAATATTAGCACCTTCAGCAGTCTGCACAATACGTAACCCTTTATATTTAACCTTACCGCCAGTGCGAATCTTAATCTCAGGATTTTTCAAGACACCAGATGCAATACCACCAATGTGGAAAGTACGCATAGTTAGCTGTGTGCCAGGCTCTCCAATTGACTGTGCAGCAACAATACCTACAGAAGATCCTCGCTCAACCATTGAGCTAGTGGCTGGGTTGATGCCATACTCAAGTGCGGTAATGCCAACCTTCTTTCGAGAGGTAAGCGATGAGAGCACCCGGACGCGTTCAACACCGACTTCTTCAATCTTAGATGCTATTTCTTCAGTAATTAATTCACCATTGCCAACAAGCATCTCATCGGGACTAAGTGGATTTTTTATATCATTCGATGAGCAGCGTCCAACGATGCGGTCATACAGAGAAACGATTTCATCATCGCCTTCATAAATTGCATATTTCCAAACGCCATCTCGATTACCATCGTCACTTTCTTCAATAATGCAGTCCATTGCTACATCACATAATTTACGTGTTAGATAACCTGCATCCGCAGTTTTTAGAGCGGTATCGGCAAGACCTTTACGCGCTCCGTGTGTCGAAATAAAATACTCTAAGACCGATAGTCCTTCGCGGAACGAAGACAGAATCGGTCGCTCAATAATTTCACCAGATGGCTTCGCCATTAATCCGCGTGTTCCACACAACTGGCGAACCTGTTGTTTGTTACCACGAGCTCCAGAATCCATCATCAGATAGACTGGGTTGACACTATCTTTTCCGCCATTGTGCTGGAGCTCATCAAACACTGCCTTAGCAATTTCATCCGTAGTCCCAGTCCAAATATCAATAATCTTATTGTAGCGCTCTCCCTCGGTAATAATGCCCTTATTGTATTGGCCCTCAACCTCATCAATTTTCTTACGTGCAGCTGCGACAATGGCAGGCTTCGCTTCAGGAATGATCATATCATCAATACCAATTGATACACCCGCCTTAGTAGCTACCTTAAAGCCAACATCCTTAAGCGTATCCAGTGTCGTTACTGTGCGCGCTTTACCGACTGTTTTGTAAGTATTTAAAATAATATCACCCAGTTTACCTTTCGGCACTGGCATATTAATAAAACCTATTTCTTCGGGCCAGATAGTGTTAAAGATAACACGTCCTACAGTAGTAAGAATAACCTTTTTATCAGAAGAACCGTATACCGAACCTTCTTCTTCGAAGTCAGGATTGATATAATTAATCCAGTCATGAACTCGCAATGCACCGTCAGCCATTGCAGTCTCTACTTCTTCAGCATTTACCAGCAAAGGTAGGCGCCGATCCGTCGATGGCTTCTTGCGAGGCTGTACTGTAAGGAAGTAAGAGCCTAATACGATATCCTGAGATGGAGTCAAAATTGGCTTACCAGAAGATGGAGAAAAGATGTTATGCGTAGCCATCATAAGGGTCTTCGCCTCGAGTATCGCCTCCAAAGACAACGGTACATGCACAGCCATTTGATCCCCATCAAAGTCAGCATTGTAAGCAGTACATACAAGTGGATGTACGCGAATAGCATCGCCCTCAATTAGAACAGGCTCAAATGCCTGAATGGAGAGGCGGTGCAAAGTAGGTGCTCGATTTAGTAAGACAGGATGACCCTTAGTAACTTCTTCGAGTATATCCCAAACTTCGGGAGATTGCTTCTCAATCATTTTTCGTGCGCCCCGAACGGTATGCACAAAGCCCAGTTCCTTTAAGCGTCGAATGATGAATGGTTCGAATAAAACCAGCGCCATTTTCTTTGGTAAACCACACTGATTAAGTTTTAATTCCGGACCAGTTACAATAACTGAACGGCCTGAATAGTCGACACGCTTGCCTAGTAAGTTCTGGCGAAAACGTCCTTGCTTGCCCTTGAGCATATCCGACAAAGATTTGAGCGGGCGATTACCAGCACCTGTAACAGCACGACCATGTCGACCGTTATCAAAGAGAGCGTCCACTGCTTCTTGCAACATACGCTTTTCATTATGAATAATCACATCGGGCGTCTTCAGCTGTAATAGGTTCTTTAATCGATTGTTACGGTTGATGACGCGGCGGTACAAATCATTGAGATCAGAAGTAGCAAATCGTCCACCTTCAAGTGGGACTAAGGGACGCAAGTCAGGTGGAATGACTGGCAAAGCTTCCAATACCATCCACTCGGGACGAGTTCCAGACTGCATAAAGCCTTGTATTGTTTTTAAACGCTTTGAAATTTTCTTCTTAATTTGCTTCGAACGTGTCGCATGCATCTGCTCGTGTAATTCAGCCACTGTGGACTCAAGGTCGACTCTAGATAAAGCATCTCGAACAGCCTCGGCACCCATACCGGCAACAAAGGAATCCTCACCATACTCATCTTGAGCCTGTAAAAACTCTTGCTCGGTAAGTAACTGACGCTCTTCAAGCGGTGTCTTGCCGGGATCAATTACGAGATGATTTTCATAGTAAATTACACGCTCTAAATTACGCGCAGTAATATCAAGAAGTAGCCCTAGACGACTAGGCATGCTTTTCAAAAACCAAATATGAGAAACTGGTACGGCCAGCTCGATATGCCCCATACGATCACGACGCACTCTTGATACTGTAACCTCAACACCGCATCGATCACAGATCACACCTTTATACTTAATGCGCTTATACTTTCCACAAGCGCATTCGTAGTCACGTACAGGGCCAAAGATCCGCTGACAAAAAAGTCCGCCTGGCTCCGGCTTAAAGGTACGGTAATTAATAGTTTCAGGATTCTTAACCTCTCCTCGTGACCACTCGCGGATGGATTCCGGCGAGGCAACGGTAATGCTGACTCGGTCAAAGGACTTTGTGGCTTCGTAACCAAGGACGTCGCGTGCTACTTCAGTACTCATTTTTTTTAAATTTATTTTGGAATTATCAGTTAATTACTCTTTAAGCGTCAACGGCTGTGGCAGCAGAAGAAAGATCAAAATCTCCTCCTGAACTGAGACGTACATCGAGGCAAAGACTTTGGATTTCCTTCATCAAAACGTTGAACGACTGAGGCGTCCCCGCTTGTAAACTATTATCCCCTTTTACCAGAGACTCATAAATACGCGTGCGACCAGCAACATCATCGGACTTAACAGTCAACAATTCCTGCAGAGTGTAAGCTGCGCCATAAGCTTCTAGTGCCCAAACTTCCATTTCTCCGAAACGTTGTCCACCGTACTGAGCCTTACCCCCTAGAGGTTGCTGCGTAATAAGTGAATATGGACCTACTGCACGTGCATGAATCTTAGAGGCTACTAAGTGATTCAACTTCAGCATATACATATATCCAACTACGACTTCTTCGTGTAGTTGTTCGCCAGTAAGACCGTCATATAGCATACTCTTACCCGTAGAAGGCAGACCTGCTTGGTCCAAATAGCCGCGAACATGTTTTTCGCTAATTCCGTCAAACACTGGAGTTGCCATTTTAAGACCAAGTTTTTTACAAGCCCAACCTAAGTGGGTCTCTAAAACCTGCCCAACATTCATTCGAGAGGGAACCCCGAGTGGATTTAGACAGATTTCAACAGGCGTACCATCTGGCAAATGAGGCATATCCTCCTCCGGTACAATCTTAGCGACAACTCCCTTATTTCCGTGGCGACCCGCCATTTTGTCACCAACTTGCATTTTACGCTTTTTGGCAATGTACACCTTCACGCTCTTAACAACGCCTTGATCTGCGTCCTCTCCAGTCTCTACTCCCTCAATCTTGCGCTCTCGGTCATAATCAATCTCGTCAAACTTGCCTTGGTAGTTACTAACGATCTCCATTATCTTAATCTTCACCGGTGATGGATCAATCTCGATATGTTTAGACACTGCAGCTAGGCGGCGAAGCAAAGTTTTTGTAATCTTACGATTCGCAGGGATGATTATTTCATCGGTGTCACCATTTTTAACATCAAGCGGAATCTTTTCACCGAGTAGAATATTCGATAACGCCTCAGTTAAATCTTCGCGAAGTTTATCACTTTGTGATCGATACTCTTCGTTGATTTTCTTAATTTGACGACGTCTATCAGATGCCGACATTTGCTCCGGCTCACCATCAATGCGTGCCGAAACTTTAACATCCATAATAATACCGCGTACTCCGGAAGGAACAACCAAAGATGTATCTTTTACATCGGCTGCTTTTTCACCAAAGATTGCACGCAGAAGTTTTTCTTCTGGAGCAAGTTCGGTCTCCGATTTAGGCGTAATTTTACCCACTAAAATGTCACCAGGTTTGACTTCTGCACCGACGCGAATGACGCCATCATGGTTGAGGTCCTTGAGGGCTTCTTCACCAACATTAGGAATGTCTCGTGTAATTTCCTCTGGTCCTAGTTTAGTGTCACGCGCGGTGACCTCAAACTCGTCTACGTGAATAGAAGTAAAGATATCTTCTTTAACAATTTTTTCTGAGATCAAGATAGCATCTTCAAAATTATATCCGTTCCATGGCATAAATGCCACGAGAATGTTACGTCCAATTGCTAAATCACCGCCATCGGTGGAAGCACCATCAGCAAGAATATCACCCTTATTGATTGGCTGCCCCTTATGAACAATCGGCTTTTGATTAAAACAAGTGCCCGCATTCGAACGCATAAATTTACGTAAGTTATAGACATAAATTTCCTTTTTAGGATCCGTTTTAATGTCCTTAGAACGAACAGGAAGTTCGCCATCCTTAGTAATAACAATCTGATTGGCATCTACTGCAGCAACAATACCATCGATGTCTGCGACTTCAACGGTTTTAGAGTCAACCGCCACTCGCTTCTCGATACCAGTACCGACAAAAGGTGCTTCTGATTGAAGTAATGGCACACCTTGACGTTGCATATTAGAACCCATCAACGCACGGTTCGCATCATCGTGCTCCAAGAATGGAATTAAGCCTGCTGCCACTGATATAAGTTGTTTCGGAGAAACATCCATGTAATTAACATCCGCGCCCGTAACTTCAAGAACTTCGTCTTCACGACGACATGTCACACGACCAATTAATTTACCATTTTTATCAATTTCTGAATTTGCCTGTGCGATCAGATGATTCTCCTCTTGGTCCGCATTTAAGTATTCCACTTCTTCAAGAACCTTACCCTTTACCACACGTCGATACGGCGTTTCGATAAAGCCAAACTCGTTGATGCGTGAATACAGCGATAGAGAATTGATAAGCCCAATATTTGGACCCTCGGGTGTTTCAATGGGACAAATTCTACCATAGTGCGAAGGGTGCACATCTCGAACTTCGAATCCTGCGCGTTCCCGATTCAAGCCACCAGGCCCTAAAGCGGATAAACGACGCTTGTGAGTTAACTCAGCAAGAGGATTGATTTGATCCATAAACTGGGACAACTGACTGCGCGCAAAAAAGTCACGAATCACAGTACTCAAAGCTTTCGGATTGATCAATTTCTGAGGACTGATCGAGTCAACACTTTGATCATAGAGTGTCATGCGCTCTTTTACTAAACGTTCCGTACGCGCTAGACCAACTCGGCATTGATTTGCCATAAGCTCTCCTACCGTGCGCACACGGCGACTTCCTAAATGATCAATGTCATCAAGAGTACCATCTCCACGCTTTAATCGAGTGAGGTATTTAGTTGCTTCTACAACATCTTGCGCACCAATAACTCGGAACTCTAAATCCGTATCCATTTTGAGCTTTTGATTGAGCTTATAGCGACCGACACGACCTAAGTCATAACGCCTTGGATCTTGGAAAAGACGCTTCAGCAAGGCTTTAGCATTAGCTGTTGTGGGCGGTTCACCAGGACGTAGGCGCTTGTATATATCCTTAAGCGCTTCTTCTTCATTTTGAGTAGGATCTTTTTTCAGGCAACGAATGATCGCGCCATCATCGACGGTGGTATCTATCGCAACGACTTTTTTAAGGCCCGCTTTCTGGAAAGAGCGAACAATTGTCTTGGTAAGTGGTTCAAAGGCTCGAGCTAACACGACTCCCTTATCAGCATCCACAATATCTTCAGTGAGCACAAGATTCGAAACTGAATCACGTTTTAACGCCTCGGTTACAGTAATTTCGTCAAGACTATAGAATAAATTTAATATGTCTGCGTCGGAACTGTATCCCATTGCACGCAGCAATGTTGTCAGTAAAAACTTACGACGGCGGCGACGACGATCTAGATATACATAGAGTAAATCATTTTGGTCAAATTGGACCTCGAGCCAAGTTCCACGATCAGGAATGATACGAAACGCATGTAAGGTCTTGCCAGAAGTGTGAACGCTCTCCTCAAAAGCAATACCTGGGGAGCGATGCAATTGACTGACAATTACTCGCTCAGCCCCATTAATAATAAAAGAACCACGCTCGGTAATCATTGGGAGTTCTCCCATGTAAATTTCTTCGTCCTTAATGTGATCTTCTTCACGTAACCGCAATTTCACATAAAGCGAAGTGGAATAAGTCACACCTTCACGGATAGCTTCTATTTCCGACTCGCGTGGTGCAGTCACATTGTAACTAACATACTCAAGATGGCAGCGACTGTCATAACTTTCGATCGGAAAGACCTCAGAAAAAACCGCCTCTAAGCCAACCTGCTTACGCTGATTGGACGCGATGTCCATTTGTAGAAATTCTTTGAAGGAGTCGATCTGATTTTCAATCAGATTCGGTGGTTGAATGACTTCCTTGATTTGCCCGAAATTGATGCGCTCTGACATAATGATGTCTGGTATGACGGTGATAATTGAGTGGTGGATTAAAGAAATGCCGTGTGAATAGGCGGAAAGACAAAAACAGCTAAGCGTGACTCACTTTGTTGAAAGTGAGTCCACTTAACTGTGTAAAATAGATTATTTAAAAAAATGATCTTAGTATCAAGTTACTTGAGTTCAGCTTTAGCGCCAGTTGCTTCAATCTTTTTAACGATCTCAGCAGCTTCATCCTTAGAGGCAGCCTCCTTTACAGGCTTAGGCGCACTTTCGACAAGGTCCTTCGCTTCCTTAAGGCCGAGACCAGTGATAGCGCGAACTTCCTTAATGACAGCGATCTTATTACCGCCCACTTCAGTCAAGATGACATCAAATTCATCTTTTTCCTCAGCAGCGGCAGCATCACCTCCAGCAGCAGCACCACCAGCAGCGGCAACAGCTACAGGAGCAGCAGCACTTACGCCCCACTTCTCTTCGAGCTCTTTAACTAGATCAGCAACTTCTAGCACTGTCTGTGCAGAAAGCCACTCAACGACTTGTTCTTTTGTTATATCGGACATGATTTTTAACTTTCAATTAGCTAGTACCCATTGTGGGAAGTTTAAGAGGTGAATTCCTCCTAGCTGGATTTTCGGTTGGTGTTATTTTTGTACATACGACCGAATAGACCGAATGCAATAAATTAGAAATTAGAATTAATGGTTTAAATTAGCTGTCCCCGTTTTCCTTGCGGACTTTTGCTTGAAGAATATTGACTACATTTTGCGGCACAGCATTGAGGACGCGAACCAGACCAGTACCTGGTTGAGTGAGTAGTCCTAGTAATTGCGCACGAAGCGACTCAAGACCTGGAAGTTTAGCGAGGGCTTCAATTTGTGCCTTATCAAGCGCCTTCTCGTTGAGTATACCAGCCTTGATTTCAACCTTCTCTTTTTTCTTAAAGAAGGCTCCAAGTGCCTTAGCAACTCCCGAAGGGTTGTTACCACCAACAATAATGGCAGTTGGTCCAGACAAGTGCTCCGCCATATCGGGTAGCTCCTTTGACTCTGCAGCTACACCAAAAATTGTATTTTTAACTACGTGAAATTCCGCATCATGTTCTGCTAATTGCGCTCGTAATTCAGCAATTTCATCAACCGTAATACGCTCATAATTCGTCAGATATACATAATCTGATTTGTTGAGGTGTTCGTTTACCTCTTCAACAAGATATTTTTTTTCTGGTCTCATTTTATTAGTCCCTAGTTAGCTCTTGTTATAAGGTGTTGCATCTACTTTGACGCTCGGGCTCATCGTAGCGCTGAGGGCTAGACTTTTGATGAATTTGCCTGCTGTGCCCTTCGGCTTGGCTTCCGAAAGCGTACGAATTGCTGCGTCCGCATTTTCAGCAACTTGCTCGGCACTGAAGGAACGCTTGCCTACTATGATGGCTACATTGGCAGTCTTATCCATTTTAAATTCTACACGACCACCTTTAACTTCATTAATGCCTGCAGCAATATCGTCAGTAACTGTACCAGACTTGGGATTCGGCATGAGGCCACGAGGTCCAAGTACACGAGCAACTTTGCGCACACTCTTCATTGCGCTCGTGGTAGAAAGTGCGACATCAAAATCTGTCCAACCACCAGAAACTTTCTCAATAAGATCTTCTAAACCAGCTTCCTCTGCTCCCGCAGCTTTCGCTTCGTCTGGATTTTCTGTGAACACGATAACGCGTACTGTCTTTCCGCTTCCATGCGGAAGTTTCAGTGTACCACGTACCATTTGATCGCTCTTTCGTGGATCGACTGTAAGGTGGGCATAAACTTCAACAGTTTCGTCGAATTTAGCCTTTGGTAGTGTATTTAGTAACGCAGACGCATCAGCGACCGAGTAGGTCTTCGACATATCAGTCATATCGACTGCTTGACGGTAGCGCTTGCTTCCCTTGATTTGCTGGGTTGGCATGTTAATCTCCTTTGGTTAGGTTAAAAATAATTCAATCGACGACTTCGAGGCCCATAGAGCGTGCGGTTCCAGCTATTATATGGAATGCAGCATCCTCATTGTTGGCATTTAAGTCTTTCTTCTTAATTTCACAAATTTCAAGAACTTGCTTTCGTGTCACTGTGCCGACCTTATCGCGGTTAGGTACTCCAGATCCTTTGGCAATCCCTGCCGCTTTTTTAAGCAACACTGCAGCCGGTGGGCTCTTTAAAATAAATGTGAAGGAGCGGTCTGCGTAGACAGTAATAACTACGGGCAAAATCATGCCTGCTTGATCCTTAGTCTTCGCATTAAACTCCTTACAGAACCCCATTATATTGACGCCTTGAGCACCTAGCGCAGGACCGACAGGGGGAGCCGGATTTGCAGATCCAGCAGGTAATTGTAGACGGATTTCTCCTGTGACTTTCTTAGACATTAGCTTTCTTCAGTTCTCTGGACTTGCCAGTATTCAAGTTCAACAGGCGTATAACGCCCGAAAATAGATACAGAAACTTTGAGTTTTCCTTTATCCGGATCGATATCTTCTATCTTGCCAACAAGATTCATAAATGGTCCATCGTTCACCTTAACCATCTCACCAACTTCGTACTCAATTTTTGGCTTTTCCTTACCTTCGGATTCCTCGACTTGGTTAATAATACGATCAATTTCAGACTTTTTAAGCGGTGAGGGTCGATCGTTACCAACAAAATTGATCACACCGTGTGCTTCACGCACAAAATACCAAGGCTTTTGCAAAAGGATGCCTTCATCATCATAGAGACGCATCTTTACAAAAACGTATCCCGGATAAAACTTTCGAGTAATTGTCTTCTTCTTACCACTTTTAACCTCAGTAATAGTCTCTGTTGGCATCAAAATCTCGAAAACATAATCCTCCATCTCTTCAATAGCGATGAACTTATCGAGATACTTCTTAGCCTTTTGCTCTTGGTTTGAGAGCGTGTGAACTGCAAACCACTGAGGGCCTGTTAATGTGGACGAGTTAGACATCTTGAGCTAAAATAATGGGTACTAGAACGATAAATGTAATCAGTTAATCGATTGATTATTTCAACCTAACGCACCCAGTCAGTTAGTAACTGAACACCGTTCATTAATGAAAAATCCGTCAGTGCTATAAAGGAACCTAAGAGCACAGTTGCTAGGAGAACCACGATAGTTGAATCACGCAATTCCGTCTTCGTCGGCCACGTAGCTTTCTTCAGTTCGGTCATCGTCTCGCTGTAAAACAGACGAATACTAGTAAATGGATTTCTCATTGAAATAAATGGCAGGAGAGGAGGGACTCGAACCCACAACTTACGGTTTTGGAGACCGTTGCTCTACCAATTGAACTACTCTCCTGTTTGATCACCTGTTGTGGAGTTAAAGACAGTGAAGCCGGGGGCTCAATTGAGCCCCCGGCATTCACCAGTAAATTGTGAACGAAGCCTATTTTTCGACCTCGGTGATACGACCAGCACCAATGGTACGGCCACCTTCGCGAATAGCAAAGCGTTGACCCGCTTCCATAGCAATGGACTTACCAAGCTCGACTGTAACAGTGATGTTGTCCCCTGGCATAACCATTTCAACACCATCTGGAGTCTTGATGATACCAGTTACATCAGCAGTACCGAAGAAGAATTGAGGGCGATAGCCGTCAAAGAATGGCGTATGACGGCCACCTTCGTCTTTTGAAAGGACATAAAGCTCAGCCTTAGCAGTCGTATGCGGAGTAATTGATCCTGGCTTGGATAAAACTTGGCCACGCTCAATCGCTTCTTTATCGATACCACGAAGAAGGAGGCCAACATTATCACCTGCCATACCTTGATCGAGTTGCTTCCGGAACATTTCGACACCAGTAACTGTAGTCTTCTGAGTGTCCGTCATTCCAACGATTTCGATTTCTTCGCCAACTTTGACAAGACCGCGCTCAATACGTCCTGTTGCTACAGTACCGCGACCTGTAATGGAGAAAACGTCTTCTACAGACATAAGGAATGGCTTGTCCACCTCACGTGTAGGCTCAGCAATATCTGCATCAATTGCGTCCATTAATTGTCCAACCGCTTCAACACCTTCTGGCTTACCATCAAGTGCTGCAGTTGCGGAACCACGTACTATAGTGATATCATCGCCTGGGTAATCATATTTGGAAAGAAGATCGCGAACTTCCATTTCAACAAGCTCTAACAATTCTTCATCGTCTAATAAATCTACCTTATTAAGCCATACAACGATTGCTGGAACTCCAACTTGGCGAGCCAGCAGAATGTGCTCACGAGTTTGTGGCATAGGACCATCTGCTGCAGAAACAACGAGAATAGCTCCATCCATTTGGGCTGCTCCAGTAATCATGTTTTTAACAAAGTCAGCGTGTCCTGGGCAGTCAACGTGTGCATAGTGACGGTTGTCCGTCTCATATTCAACGTGTGCAACCGCTATCGTAACTGTTTTAGTTTCATCACGAACTGTACCACCCTTAGCGATGTCCGCATAAGATTTGAATTCGGCGAGGCCTTTGTCAGCCTGCACCTTAAGGATAGCAGTTGTTGTAGTTGTCTTACCATGGTCAATGTGACCGATCGTACCTACATTAACGTGTGGTTTGGTTCTTTCGAATGTTTCCTTAGCCATGTTTGGAGTTGTTTAGTATTGAGAGATTATGTTAGAGATTATGTTCGTTAAATGGAGCCCTCGAGCGGGATTGAACCGCCGACCTCATCCTTACCAAGGATGCGCTCTACCACTGAGCTACAAGGGCACATCATGTAATGAATTTTGAGGATTCGGGCTTCAAATAGCCGTATAGGTTGAAATTTTGGAAAGCTAGGGAAGGTGATCTTCCATTTTTAGCCAGTCAACACTAATTTCTAAAAAAACTAAATTCTGCGTATGTTAGGACAAAATTACTTCTTTATGAACTTATTTATAGGCATTTAGTGTACTTATTCGGGATTCAAATCAAAATCATGCTATCCAAAGATTCAATCCCTAGTTTACCTCAATAATTTTCTCAAAAACAATGCTCTATGCGCCGCACATGGCCCATGTTGAAGTATCGCTTCGCGATGCGCCTTTGTTCCATACCCTTTATGCTGCTCTAAGTTATATAGTGGATACTGTTTAGCCAATACCTGCATGCTATTGTCACGCATCTGTTTTGCAGCAATACTCGCCATTGCTATTGCCAGCGACTTACCATCGCCTTTGACGATGCCTGTATGCGCATAGGGCCATGGCCGAAGCGGACGCCCATCGACTAGTAATTGAATAGAATCGAGGCTGTACGGTACATCTGCGTTGCTTGCGGGCAAGGGCAGACTCCACTCACTCGCCCTTTGTGCGAGTAGCTCTGCAGCGCGCTGCATCGCTATACGCGTCGCGCCGAGTATATTGTGTTTGTCGATTTCAGCGACAGAGGCTTGCGCAACTGCAAAATCCATTAGCCCGGCTTTGCGTAGTAACTCTAACGCCTCAAATTGGATTGCTCTTGCCGATGCACTCAGCTGCTTAGAATCGTTGATCCTAGCGCTGAGCTCAAGAGCATCAGGATTTTCAAAAAAACTAACCGGTAAAACGCAGGCGCCCGCCATCACTGGACCTGCGAGGCATCCCCGCCCTGCCTCATCTATACCCATCAAGAATGCGTTGCCCACAAAGTAGGAGCTATCATGCTTTTGCAATACTGAGAGTGGCATAGAGTAAAAATAGATCGCACCGAGATGCAGTGCCTACAGGCATTTGTAGCTGTTTTTTGTGCAACTAAAAAAGACTTAGGCTAAATCAAAGCGGTCCAGTTCCATCACTTTTACCCAAGCAGAGACAAAATCGCGTAAAAACTTCGTGTTCCCGTCATTGCATGCATAAATTTCGGAAATGGCGCGCAGTTCTGAATTGGAGCCAAAGATTAGATCAACGCGAGTGCCCTTCCACTGAACCTCTCCAGTTTTGCGGTCACTTCCTACAAATTCGTTTTCCGCATGCGAAGTAGCCTTCCAAGTCGTATCAAAATCAAGTAGATTAACAAAAAAGTCATTGCTTAGCTGACCGGGTCGATCTGTGAATACTCCTCGGTCAGATCCATCAAAATTAGCGTTTAGAACGCGTAAGCCACCCACGAGCACAGTCATCTCTGGGGCAGTTAGCTCAAGTAACTGCGCCTTATCGACAAGCATCTCTTCGGCCGAAACAGTATACCGAGTTTTTGCATAATTGCGGAAGCCATCCGCTTCGGGTTCGAGCGCGCCAAAAGATTCAACATCCGTCTGCGCTTGAGAAGCGTCACTACGTCCTGGCGTAAAAGGCACAGATATCGTGCTTCCAGCTAATTCGGCGGCTGTTTCAATCGCGCCTGCACCGGCAAGCACAATTAAGTCAGCCAATGAAACTTGCTTCCCATCCAAGCTCGAACGATTAAACTCTGCCTGAATTTCTTCAAGTACCGCAAGAACTTTAGCGAGACGCTCTGGCTGATTTGCTTCCCAAAATTTTTGTGGGGCAAGGCGGATGCGCCCTCCATTAGCGCCGCCTCGCTTGTCAGATCCGCGAAAAGTCGAGGCGGATGCCCATGCCGTGGCGACCAATTCTTGAACCAATAAACCACTGTTTAAAATCTTATCTTTCAGAACTGAAATATCGGCCTTGTCGATTAAGGTGTGCTCGAATACTGGAATCGGATCCTGCCAAATTAGCTCCTCATCGGGTACATCGGCACCGATGTAGCGAGTGCGTGGACCCATATCGCGATGTGTAAGCTTAAACCAGGCACGTGCAAAAGCATCCGCGAAGGCATCTGGATTCTCATGAAAATGCTTGGATATTTTAAGGTATGCAGGATCTTCGCGAAGCGCGAGATCTGTGGTGAGCATCATTGGTTGGATACGCTTGTCCTTATTATGAGCCATGGGTACTGTACTAGAGCCCGCATCGCCCTTTGGCTTCCACTGATGGGCGCCTGCAGGACTCTTTGTAAGCTCCCACTCATAGCCAAACAGGTTCTCAAAATAACCGTGACTCCACTTTGCTGGCGTACTGGTCCAGGTAACTTCAAGGCCGCTAGTGATAGTATCATCGCCGTGCCCAGACCCAAAACTATTTTTCCAACCCATGCCCTGCTCCTCAATGCCTGCTCCAGCAGGCTCAGGGCCTACATAGGCATCAGGATCTGCAGCACCATGAGTCTTGCCGAAAGTATGCCCGCCTGCGATCAGAGCAACCGTCTCTTCGTCGTTCATCGCCATGCGCGCAAAGGTCTCACGAATGTCTCGTGCAGATGCGATCGGGTCAGGGTTACCGTTCGGACCTTCAGGATTTACATAAATTAAACCCATCTGAACGGCCGCAAGTGGATGCTCTAACTCGCGATCACCAGTGTAACGCTCATCTGCAAGCCAATCGGTTTCCTTGCCCCAATAAATATCTTCTTCTGGCTCCCATATATCAGCGCGACCTCCAGAGAAGCCGAACGTTTTGAAACCCATCGACTCGAGCGCAACATTTCCTGCAAGTATCATTAAATCAGCCCAAGAGAGTTGCTTCCCGTATTTTTGTTTAATTGGCCACAAAAGCAGGCGCGCCTTATCTAAATTACCATTATCTGGCCAACTGTTGAGCGGCGCAAAACGTTGCGCACCAGTGCCAGCTCCGCCGCGCCCATCTGCAATACGGTAAGTGCCTGCGCTGTGCCATGCCATGCGGATCATAAACGGACCATAATGCCCAAAATCTGCAGGCCACCAGTCCTGCGAGTCCGTCATAAAGTCAGTCAAATCTTGCTTTACAGCTTCGAGGTCAAGTTGCTTGAAAGCATCTGCATATTTAAAATCTGAATCCATAGGGTCAGAGAAATGGCAATGCTGGCGCAGTATATTTAGTGGCAATTGGTTTGGCCACCAGTCACGATTCGAAGTACCACCTCCAGCAGCCCTGGCGCGTTGCATACTCCCATTTAAAAAAGGGCATTTGCTTGATTCATTCGCATCCGTACCTGTTGGCAGATCTGCATGACTGTCGTGTGAGTTTTCCATAGTGTGTTCAGTGTGATGGGAACCTGATCAAAAAAGACCGTGCTATTATAACTAGCTTATGAGAGAAAGTCCAAGTCTACGTTTTGGCAAGCCGGCAAGGTAATAATTTAAAGGGTATACTGGTTGTAACGCATCGACCGATCCATTTTATTAATATTTGTACCAACTAGGCTTTGCTGGGGGCTCCAAACCGCGCGCCGTGTATGCGGTCTTAAAATGAAGCTTTGCATAATCATTAAGAGCGTCTTCGCCCTTATCTTTTACAATCTGCTTTGCCTGAGCGAGCACTTTGTCACTAGCACCCTTGAGTAAAGGCTCACCAAACTCGTCGGAGAGGCGCTTCATCTCACGAACATATACTGCACGCGCTATTATAGAAGCCGCGGCAACTACTGGATCAGACTCCGCCTTTGTGCGACTGATCAATTTGAAATCCTTGCGGTCTTTAACATAAGCGTCCACCAATTTTTGTTTCGTGAATTGATCCAGCAATCCCCACGGCGCTGCCCGCTCATCGAGCGCTTGCAAAAGTGACTTCCCATGGTACCACGCAAGAAGCTTGTTTAAGTTACGATCAAATTTATTATAGAGCTCGTTGTACTTTGGCATACGCGCAAAGGCAGTCTTAAAGACGACGCCCTTGGTCTGGCGAATTGCCTTATCTAGCTTTAAAATACTACTATCCGTCAGTTTTTTACTATCGGCTACGCCAAGCTCTATCCATTGACGCACCATATCACCATCTGCAACAACGCAGGCCGTCACCAATGGTCCGAAAAGGTCACCCTTCCCACTCTCATCACACCCAGCATGTAACTCAAACCATTCAGGGTTATGCACTTCTTCGTATCCAAACTTCGCCTCACCGGTAATTTCGGCCTCTAAAATATCGCGCACGAAATCCTCCGTTTTTTTTCCTGAAACGACAAGCTTTCCACTTTGATATCCAACTACGTTCACTTTATCTCCCTTGAATGCGAACAACGAGTAAGCCACATCATAGTGAAACCAAGGACCTTTTTTACCCTCTTCTAAATAATCAGCTAATTGATCCAACTGTGCCTCGTTTAGCTTAATAGTATAAATGGTTTTAACCTTAGGACCTGTATCCTCGTCCCTGTGTAACTTCTTCTTTGGCATACCATACTAAGTGTAGATTGCTTGGCGTGGGGCAAGCGGTAATTCAAGCTCAGTACGTCCTCTGGCATAACTTGTGCTTATCAGCACCTGTGTTTGATTCCTATGAGAAAGGCCCGTTTTTTGATGAGATGTACAGTGATACTGGGAAATCACCCTTCCCTCACTATGCGCGCTTACTCGAGCAATACACGAACTACAATGCTGAAAGCTTAAGTAATAAACAGCGCCTCATCGAAAATGCTTTTCTAGAAGAAGGCATCACTTTCACTGTGTATGGTGACACGCAGGGAACCGAACGGATCTTTCCTTTTGATCTAATCCCCCGAATCATTCCTCCAAGTGAATGGCAACTAATTGAAGAGGGACTGACGCAACGCCTCATTGCCCTGAACCTTTTTCTTCATGACATATATCATGAGGGCCAAATTATAAAAGATCAAGTAGTGCCAGAATCCGTCATCAAATCAGCGGCTCATTATCGACCTGAAATGCATGGAGTAAATGTTTCAAAAGATATTTATATTCAGATTTGTGGCACTGATCTAATTCGAGATGACACAGGAAACTATTTATGCCTTGAAGACAATGCAAGGTGTCCGTCAGGGGTTTCCTATTTACTAGAAAATCGCGAAGCAATGAAGCGCGCCTTCCCAAATCTTTACAGCCAGTATAATGTCCAACCAGTCGACAATTATCCCGATTTACTACTAAAAACAATGCAGCATCTATCACCCAGACAAGGGCGATCGCCAGTCTGTGTTTTACTAACTCCTGGTGCTTATAACAGTGCGTACTTCGAGCATACTTTTTTGGCGCGCAAAATGGGTATAGAAATCGTCGAAGGACGCGATCTTATCGTACACGAAAGTTATGTTTATATGCGAACAACAAAAGGACTGGAGCAAGTAGATGTAATTTACAGACGCTTAGATGATGATTTTATTGATCCTTTATGCTTTCGTAACGATTCAGCTCTAGGCGTCCCAGGGTTAATGGATGCTTATGTCAGAGGCAATGTAGCCTTAGCAAACGCTGTTGGTACAGGCGTTGCAGATGATAAAGTTATCTATGCCTATGTGCCAGAAATTATTAAATACTACCTCGACCAATCACCTATCTTAAAGAATGTTCCGACTTATTTAGCATGGCGTAAAGAAGACCGCGCTTATATACTAAATAATCTCGACTCACTGGTGGTAAAGTCAGCGAACGAATCCGGTGGATATGGTATGCTAATGGGTCCTAGCGCTACAAAAAAACAGAGGGCTGATTTTGCTAAAAAAATAAAAAGTGAACCAAGAAATTTTATTGCCCAACCAGTCATCTCCCTGTCAAGGCATCCTACTATTTGTGAAGACTTAAGTATTGAAGGCCGACATGTCGATTTACGACCCTTCGTGCTCTACGGCGATCAAATAGAAATTATACCAGGAGGACTAACACGTGTCGCCCTAAACAAGGGATCCTTAATTGTAAACTCCTCACAAGGAGGAGGAAGCAAAGACACCTGGGTGTTAAATTATTAAGCAATCCATTAACTATGCTTTCAAGAGTTGCAAATAGCTTATACTGGCTGAGTCGGTATTTAGAACGCGCGGAAAACTTAGCTCGCTTAGTAGAGGTCAATCGCTATGAATCGCTTGAGAATAGCGACCCAAATCCGTGGCTCCCCTTACTCTACACAACTTGTACCGAAGATAGCTTTAATGAGTCCGAAGAATCTGATGTTGGAATGTTTATTTCTTTTTCGGAGGATAATCCAGATTCGATTCGTGAATGTGTAGCGCAAGCGAGGGAAAATGCGCGCATGGTACGCGATCAAATTTCAGAAGAGATATGGCGCGAACTCAACCGCTTCCATCTATTCATTAGATCCAATGATGCATCGCACTTGTGGCAAACACAACCGGAGACTTTTCACCGCCGCACGATTGAATTTTGCATGCTTCTATCGGGGCTCATACATGCCACTGTCTTACACGATGAAGGTTGGCACTTTATGCAAATAGGGAAATTTATTGAGCGAGCTGATAAGACAACTCGTGTATTAGATATGCTCGCTTACCAAGGACAAGCTCCACGCACTAAACTCGCATCAGCTCTCAAATCGTGCTCGGCTTTTAATGCGTTTCAGGCAGAGTACCGTAGTGGTATTAGCTTAGAAAACGCAATGAGTTTTCTTCTATTTTCACCCTCATTTCCACGCTCCGTGCGCTTTTGCATTCAACAACTCGACGTGCACCTACACGCAGTATCCGGAAGCCCTACTGGAAGTTACAGCAATGAAGCGGAGCGTATCAACGGAAGCACCTTAGCCCAGCTTACTTTTTCCAGTTCTTTGAATGTTTTACAAGTTGGCTATCACGATTATATCGACTCATTGCAGAAGCAGTTCAATGAAATTGGGCAACAGGTGTTTGATAACTACATACTTCTACCTCTAGAAATTCGTAGTGAAATTGCTAGTGATAATCGATGGAAACCATTTAAGCGACTGCAACAACAGCAACAGCAACAATAGCTAACAGATGCGCCTAAAAGTACACCATCGCACTGAATACGCATATACCAATCCCGTATCTAGTAATAGCAATGAGCTACGCTTGAGTCCCAAATTAACGCCGCATCAAAAGGTCGAATCAAACTTTATTAGCGTACTTCCAGCCACCCGTCTGACACGCTTTACTGATCTGAACTTCAACAGAGTACACTATTTTACTGTTCCACAAGCACACGATAATCTAATTATAGACAGTCGATTTACAGTAGAAACAAAGAAGCCCTTTGTTAAGGACTCACTTCCCTACGGATGCGCGCATGATCAGTTGAAGGAATGCACAAAAATTGACGCTTGTCACACCTACTTGCAAGATAGTCGGTTTGTTGAGAAAACACCGCAAATTTGGAGAGAAGCTCTCGATATTAGGGCAAACTCGAATGATGTTTTTGAGACGAGTTATGCGCTTATGAATTTCATATTTTCAGACTTTACGTATGCCTCTGGCGCGACCGAAGTCACAACTCATGCGAGTGAGGTAATCAAAGGGCGCACAGGAGTATGTCAGGATTTTGCGCATGCAATGGCTGCTTATTGCCGTAGTATAAATATTCCTGCTCGATATGTAAGTGGCTATTTTTATGATTCTACTAGAGACCAAAAACTTCGCGGCTCAGAGGCGTCGCACGCATGGGTTGAAATATATGCAGGCAAATACGGATGGGTTGGATTAGATCCAACTAATTGTAAGGTAGTCGACGACACCTATGTAGTGCTCGCTTATGGGCGTGACTATCGCGACGTCGCACCTGTAATTGGTACCTATTTTGGCGGTGGTGGCAGTCAGCTTAAGATACGGGTTATAGTAGAATCCCTGCAGACAAAAGCCGGTAGTGAATTCTAAGTTCGACCTAAACAAACACTTGGTCTACTGTAAAAAAGTAATGACCTTAGTAGATGGCGAAATTACCTTCCTGCAGGATAGGTTGCTTAAATGGTACAAAAAAGAGCAACGACCACTACCGTGGCGAGTAAGTCCGAGTCTATACAAAACAGTGGTTTCCGAGCTCATGGCTCAGCAGACTAAAATTAGAACAATGTTACCGTATTTTGAGCGATGGATGCAGCGATTTCCGAGCTTTGAATCCCTGGCTAAGGCACCAAGTGAAGATGTACTAAAGAACTGGGAAGGACTTGGTTATTATAGTCGTGCTCGAAATCTTCACGCTCTGGCTAAGAAAATTATAGTAATGGACCTACCGCCGCAAACAGCCGAGAAATGGCAATTGCTGCCTGGCATAGGACCCTACACTGCAGCAGCTATTAGCTCCATAGCCCAAGGCTTACCAGAAGCCGTAGTCGATGGAAACGTAGTGCGACTACTCGCTCGATTAACCAATGACAGCAGAACGTTTAAGAATAATGCAAGCGCAGTCAAAATCATGACTCCACTTGCAATAAAGCTTTTAAATCATGACTCTCCCGGCGAGCATAATCAAGCAATGATGGAGCTTGGGGCTACACTTTGTACAAAAACAAAGCCAAAATGTAGTCAATGCCCAGTGAAGACCTTGTGCGTAGCTAGCGCGCAAGGAGATCCGCAAGTACTACCCAAAATAAGTAGAGCAGTAACTCGCAGCGTTACTGTCGACAGAGCTTGGTTAGAGAATAAAAATCATTTACTTCTCTACCTTAATTCTGCCAACGCGCATCAACTTGCAGGTCAATATGAATTACCAAGCCTCGATAGCCTAGGAGCTAAAACTCCGAGCGAAACGCCCTTAGCAATTAAAACTAGAGCCATAACTAACAGGCGAATCAAAGAACGTATTCATAGTGGAGCATCACTACGTAACCAAAAGCTATTATTCCAAAGCGAGCACCAGTGGATCTGCCTAGAACGGATAAATAGTATTACTCTTTCGGGCCCGCATCGACGTTGGGTGCAGGAATTTTTAAAAAAGCCAAGGCTTACTCAGTAGCAGGAAACCAAAGACAAAAATCTAGTCCATCTAATGCTTTTGAAACTTGCCACATTCGTACACTCATTGCACTGATAAATATATACGCCAAACCCTATGGATCTAAACAGCCTCTACAGTGATTTAACCGAACAACAGCGCTCTGCAGTCATTTCACTGCCCCGTTCGGAGCGACTGGTGCAAATAGCATCTCTTAAGAATGTTGAGGTCAGTGAACTAGTTGAATTACTTGCCGAGCTATCTGGTTTGTCAGTCGCTAAAAATATTGAATTAGTCGAAAACCCAAGCGCCGTATTACCACTGCGACTCATTCATGAATATCAATGTATCCCAGTCCAAAGCACTGAAAAAATAGACTCTAATAATCCAAGCGGTGCAGTTACAGAAGACACCATTAACACTCCCTTGCCATTGGTTACTCTATGGCCCCCAGAGCCCAAGATGGATCGCTGGATTTATGCAATGAGTGGTCGCCATCCAGAGTGGCAACTTGGGCATCCTGAAATTGTGAGTAATACAATTACTCAGCAGTTTGGTGTTGGCGCCGGAAGCCTAGATGACTCGGAAATTATAACGGATGTGGCAGATAGCAATGAGGTAGAAGACGAGGATGCGGCCGTAATTCGCTTCGTTAACGAAGTCGTCAATAAGGCAATGGCTGATCGAGCCACCGATATACATTTTGAACCGCTACGCGAGGACTTGCAGATTCGCTATCGCATCGATGGAGAGCTAATATCCGTGCGTGTACCAGATAATTTAATCAAGTTTCAAGGTGCTATCATTTCTCGGCTAAAAATAATGGCGAAGTTAAATATCTCCGAAAAGCGCCGGCCTCAAGATGGTCGAATCTCTTTTGGAAGCGGTGCAAATGAGCTAGATATCCGTATTTCAACCATTCCTACAATGTACGGAGAGAGCGTTTCTTTACGCTTGCTAAGCCAAAAATCAAAACCGCTTTCAATGGCAGAGCTTGGATTAGCTACTAAGAGTGCAAATAAACTAACTCGCGCACTAGAAACACCACATGGCATCATCTTAGTCACAGGTCCAACCGGTTCGGGAAAATCAACTTCACTGACCGCATACATACGACTCATCAACAAACCCGAGCGGCGCATTATTACAGTCGAAGACCCAGTAGAATACGAAGTTCCCGGGGTCAACCAGACTCAGGTGCAACCAGATATTGGACTGACCTTTGCTAATTCTTTGCGCTCGGTTCTACGACAAGATCCAGATGTTATTATGGTTGGAGAAATTCGTGACCGTGAAACCGCAGATATTGCAATTCGAGCTTCTCTTACCGGGCACTTGGTACTTAGTACACTGCACACGAATGATGCTCCTGGGGCACTGACACGCCTGATTGATATGGACATCGAACCTTTTCTAATCGCTTCCTCGGTGGAGATGATCGTCGCGCAGCGACTTGTAAGGCGCCTTTGCCCAAGTTGCCGCATACCTGCCCAATACGATAATAAATATTTAGGAAGCTGCTTAGCGACCATGCGTTTACCACTTGATGAAGTAGCCAATGGTCATCTAGCCTACCAATCTTCAGGCTGTGAACGCTGTCGCTCACTAGGATACCGTGGACGAATTGGTATTTTCGAAATCCTTCGTATTAGTGAAGAGATTCACGAGCACATCGTTAAACGTGACTCCGCTAGACTGATACGAAAAACTGCTATTTCTCAGGGAATGGAGAGCTTGATGCAAAGTGGTTGGGGCCATGTAAAAGATGGGCAAACCACCTTAGAAGAAGTCATGCGTTATGCTGATTTAGAAAGCGAAGAAGATTAATATAATATGAAAAGCTCTATTTTTAAAAAATGTTTACTGCCTTGTGCTAGCATTTTTTTAGCACTGTGCATTTTCCATTCAGCAACAGCTAATTGCGAGAAAATTACTATAGTCGCAACCGATTGGAAATCAGAAAACTCAGAGCTGGAGCTTACTTTTAACAGCGATCCAAATAAACAATACCAGCTTCAGACTAG